>JAEEGL016430027.1_pt1 | contig 132203 bp, 136 predicted proteins | sample 9134231 | NCBI WGS metagenome assembly JAEEGL01 (sample SAMN16246548, study PRJNA631951) | gut metagenome | biome: gut microbiome; feature: rumen; material: fiber-attached | host: Bos | place: Iran: Karaj | collected 2018-10 | reverse complement strand
GAACAGCTGGGAGTCGGACTCGAACCCAGGACCTTCTCCTTAGCGGGGAGATGCTCTCTCGACTGGGCTACCCCGGCATTTCTTCGACTCAATAGCGAGGCGGTACTACCAAATTTTAGCTGGGAGTGGGAATCGAACCCACGACCTTCTCCTTACCATGGAGATGCTCTACCGACTGAGCTACCCCAGCAAAAAATTGTCAAAACGTCCAGCGGGCGATGGGAATCGAACCCACGTCACAAGCTTGGAAGGCTAGTGTTCTACCATTGAACCACGCCCGCAGGACAGTACCTAATTATTATACAAAATATTCACGGAACACAAAAGTTTTTTGTGCCTTATGTACCGATAAAAACGACCCCCTTTTGGGAGTCCTGTATTTATTATATCATATTCGGCCTTTAAAAGCCAACCTTTTTTGAAAATGCAAAAAATACTTATTTTTTAATAGAATTTTATTCAAAAATTCCTTTTTAATTATTGCGCAAAAAGGCACTCTTTTGTTAAACAGGCGAATAAAAATAAAAAAACCTTTAATTTACAACAAGATACAAGCAAAGTGGGGAAGGGTAATGTGTTACAAAATTTTTGCGGGGCAGGCGGTTCTGCTACAAAAAACAGATAATAACAGAAAGAAAAAAGGTGCGGGTGGGAATCGAACCCACGAATAAGAGTTTTGCAGACTCTCGCCTTACCACTTGGCCACCGCACCGAACACTACGACTCAAATTATATGTTTATTATACTAAATTTTTAGAAGAAAGCAAAATTTTTAAAATTAGGCCTTGAATTTTTCAAAAATATCATTATAGTATTGGTAAGGGAACCCACACAGACGCGTTTAAAGCGTACGCTCCTAGAAGAGCACGGGTTCCTTTTTTATGTGTTTTTTTGTACACTATCCTTGTAAATTACAGACATTATAAAAGAACCTTTTGTTATGATTCCAACAGAAAAAACAAAATATCATCCTTCTGTTCTTTATAGCATGATTGGGAGCGATGAAAACATCTTATGGTCGGGCAGGCCCAATTTGAAGTGCTTTCTTTTGGAAACAATTTTTAATCCCTTATTACCTTTTGCTCTTATCTGGGGATTGTTTGATGCATTTTTTGTCAGCTCTCTTTTGATGTCTGATAAACATGCCACTTTCCCGACGGTGGGTATAGTGGCTATGTGTGGTTTTTTTGCGCTCCACTTGATGCCGGTGTGGATCTATTTGGGTGGCATTTTGTTTTCCTTTCGCAGACACCGCCATACGGAATTTGTCCTCACCGATAAATGTGTTTATACGTCCGGAGGAATCTTTGCACAAACATTTGAAACACTTCCCATTAAAGAGATTGTTACGCTTACTATTCACCGCGGCATGATTGATCAATGGTTGGGCGTGGGAGACGTGGTATTATCTCGAAAACAAAATACGCTTGTTTTACCTTTCCCTTTACCAATGCAGTCAAAGAGTTTTAGTAAGACAAACACACAACAAAAAAATACCGAGATAACCGACATCTCGGATTTTCAACGGGTGTACGAACTTATTAAAGATTTACAGACGAAAATTAATACAACGAATTCTTAACGTTGGAGGAAAAATATGTCTCTTTTAGTCGCTCTTACTGTTTTTTGTATTTTAATGGTTGCTATGGTGTTTTTTCTTATCAAACCGAGGGCTTCAAAAATTGATAATTTATATCGACAAGCATTTGAACAAAATGATTTTAAAGCACTCCTTAAATTAGCTCATTTCTCTGATTCGAAATATACCAAATCTTTTCAGAAATCTTCCCTACAAGCTACCGAAATTTTTAAAGGAACCCAATATTTATTACATCGATTGGAAGCTGAAGGGGCTGCATTATTATGCACAAAAAAACAGTTGGAAAAAGGGATTTCTAAGGATATAGAATTTGATTGCAACATGATTCTGACTTCTTACTACGACAATTTAGGGGAGATGTATGACACGGGATTTGGATGTGTTGCGGATAAGGCCAAAGCAAAAGAATGCTGTGAAAAGGCGGAAAAATATCTGAAAATACTGGATGATATTGCGCGGAACATGGAAATCGACGTAGATAATTTACAAAAACCTAATTAAACTGATTCATGGCTTTTTCGATACCATGAGCGAGATACGTTTCCAGCGCGTCTACGGCGCGAGGAAGCGTAGTAGATAAAACTTCTTCTTCCGTTTTGGTAAAACGGGACAACACAAAATTTACTAAATCAAATTTTTCCGGCTTGGGGCCGATGCCCAAACGTAGGCGCGCAATTTCTTGCGTGCCGAATTGCTCAATCACGCTTTTCATGCCTTTTTGGCCGCCCGCAGAACCATTACGGCGCAAGCGAATTTTACCTACCGCGAGGGACACGTCATCAAAGCAAATCAAGCAATTTTCCGTCGGTATTTTATAAAATCGGGCCAAGCTGCTAACAGCTCGACCCGATTCATTCATGTAGGTAAAAGGTTTTAGTAAAAAAACCTCGTGTCCGCAAACGGAAACTTTTGCATATACTCCCAGTTTTTGCCAGTCCTTCCAATCGGCGCCCCATTTTTGTCCTGCCGCATCCACCACCCGAAAACCTGCATTGTGGCGTGTGCGTTCGTATTCAGCACCTGGATTTCCCAGCCCCACCAAGAGATATGCCATAGGTTATTTCTTTGCGGCGTCGGCACCTTTAGTAAGGTTGCCTTCTTCATCTTTCTTCCCTTTGGTGGAAGAGCTTTCCGGTTGGGCGGCAGCAGCATCAGCGGCAGCCGGGGCCGGGGCAGCTTCTTCTTTCGGGATAGCGAGGTGAACAACCGGCGCTTGCGGGTCGGTCATGAGTTCCACGCCTTTAGGCATTGCAATATCGCCCGCCAAGATACCTTTGTTGATGGTCATGGGGGTAATATCTACCACGATTTCGTGCGGGATGGCGCTTACCAACGCGCGGACTTCGATTTCGCGCAAGATGTGTTCAATGATAGCACCATACTGAGCGATATCGGCGCAGGTACCTTCCAAGCGGACCGGTACGACCACATCCATTTTTTCGTTCATGGCTACACGTTGAAAATCAGCGTGAATCGGCAAATCGGTTACCGGGTGATACTGTACTTCTTTCACCAGGGCGAGTTCCGGCTTACCATTTAAAGTAACTTCTACTAACGTATTTTTACCGGCTTTTACGATTTTTTCCAAATCTTTTACGCTAACGGTTACGCTAACAGGGTCTTTGTGCCCGCCGTAGATTACGGCCGGGATGTTTTTTTCGGCTCTGATTTTAGAGAGAGCCCCTTTCACACCAATGCCTTCGCGGGCAGAGGCGGCAATACTTACTTTTTCCATCTTTTTATCCTCCAAGTTTAAAAAATCTTACATGTTAATATCGCTGAGAGATTGCCCATTATGGTTACGGCTAATGGCATCTGCCAGCAAGTAGGAAACGGACAATGTTTCCACTTTCGGGCCTAAATCCCGCACCGGTAAAGAATCGGTAATGACGAGCTTTTTGATAGCAGAATTATTAATTCGCTCTACAGCATTACGCGATAAAAGCCCATGGGTACTGGCCGCATAAACTTCTTTGGCCCCGCGGTCTTTAATGGTTTGGGCCACGGTGGTCAACGTGCCGGCAGTATCTACAATATCATCAAAGATGATGGCCGTTTTCCCTTCTACGTCCCCGATGACATTATACACTACGGCTTCGTTGGCTTTCGGGCGACGTTTATCAATGATAACAAGCCCGGCGTCCATACGTGCCGCAAATTTACGGGCGCGTTCCACCCCACCTACATCCGGGGAAACAACCACTAAATTATTACGGTCAAAACCGGAAAAATAATCCAAAAACACTTTCCGCGCACGTAAGTGATCCACGGGAATATCAAAGAATCCCTGGATTTGCCCGGCGTGCAAATCAAGCGTCATAATACGATCTGCACCCGCTTCCGTAATGAGGTTAGAGGCCAATTTGGCTGTAATCGGTACACGTGGGGAAGATTTGCGATCTGCACGTGCATAACCAAAATAAGGAACTACCGCCGTGATTTTCCCGGCACTGGCACGTTTAAACGTGTCAATCATAATAAGCAGCTCCATTAAATTTTCGTTGACGGGGGGGCAAGTGGGCTGAATAATATAACAGTCATGTGCGCGCACACTTTCCAAGAGTTGAACGTCTACTTCTCCGTCGGCAAAGCGTTCCACACGCAGTTTGCCTAGGTCCGTATTCAAATGGTTGCAAATTAACTGCGCGAGCGCAGGGTTTGCGTTGCCGGTAAAAATACGCAAGTCACCGTTTACACTTTTAGTCATTCTTTTTTGCACCTTTGTTTTCTAATACAACCTGACGCGAACGAGCAATGGCTAAGCCGTTGGCGGAAACTTCTTTCGTAACCGTTGATCCCGCGCCGATTTTTGCATATTCATGCACCGTAACCGGTGCTACGAAATTGACGTTCGACCCAATAAACACATGGTCTTCAATGACGGTTTGGTGTTTGTGAACCCCGTCATAATTGCACGTAATCGTACCGGCTCCTACATTGACCCCGGCACCCATTTGAGTGTCCCCGATGTAACTTAAGTGATTTACTTTGGATCCTTCTCCGATTACGGCTTTTTTAATTTCAGAAAAATTCCCTACTTTGGCCCCTTTGCACAATACCGATTTCGGCCGCAAATGAGCATACGGACCAAGCTGGCACGTTTCCGCCACTTCAGATTCTTCAATATAGGTACCCAATTTTAATGTAACATTATCGGCTATTTTAGAATCATTTATATATACACTGCTTTCCAGCGTGCAATTTGCACCGATTTGGGTATTTCCCAATAAATAACAACCCGAAGCAATCGTTGTATCTGCCCCAATTTTAACACCGGCATCAATATATGTATCTTGCGGATTTATAAGCGTAACGCCGTTATCCATATGGAATTGATTAATACGTGCACGCATAATTTGGAAAACTTCGGCCAGTTGCCCACGGGAATTTACACCTAAAGCTTGCTCAAAATCGTTGCTGGTAAAAACAATTGCCGGCAATCCTGATTTTTTAATAATGGATAGCGTATCGGTTAGATAAAACTCTTTTTTGGGGCCTTGCGGTTTGAGTTGCGTGAGCGCTTTTTGCAGTGATGCGCTGTCAAACACATACATACCGCTGTTAATTTCGGTAATTTTTTGAGTGGCTGTATCCGCATCCGATTGCTCTACAATTTTCTCAAATTGGCCTTTGCTATCGCGTACGATACGCCCATAACCAAACGGGTTCGGCACGTCAACCCCTAACACCAGCGAGCCGGCTTTTTGTGCTTCAAATTGTTGGGCCATTTCCTGCAGTGTTTGAGGTTTTAAAAGCGGTGTATCACCATTTAAAATCATAACCGTTTTATGCTTCTGCAAGAACGGCAACGCGGCTTTTACCGCCGAGGCAGAACCGGATAAATCGGTCTGTACAAAAAAATCCACCGGGGCAGTAATTCCCCAAGCGGATAAATTAGCGGAAACAACTTCTTTTACTTGCTCGGCACCATGACCGATCACAACACCGATAGCGGCCGGGTTTAGTGCTTGAGCCGCTTTCAAAATATGAGCTAAAATAGGAAACCCGCAAACCGAATGCAACGGTTTGGGGAGAGAAGATTTCATTCGCGTGCCTTTGCCGGCCGCGAGGATTAAAACAGCTATATTTTTGGCTACCATTTTGTTTAACTCTTGCCTAAAAATAAATTAAATTGGTAATTATATTGTACAAAACTAGCGCTTACTGTGCAACATCTTCTTGTTTAGAGGAAATCTCTTTATAAGATTTTAGAATTTTCATGAATTTTTCATCATTTTCTGTTAATAATTGCTCGCTTTCCCGAACAAATTCTTCATACGTTTTGCTGGAACGGGCCAGTTGTTTTAACTGTTCATTCTCTTTTTGCACTAAACTACATATTTGCTCACGAAGTTGCTCATACTCGATAGATTTTTGGGGCTGTTGTTGGCAGACGAAGGACGTATCGGGTATCATCATATGAAGTTGTACTTTAATCATGAGATGCTCATAAAGAGAGCGTCCATTATAAATTCCTATTCCCAATACAATAAAAAAGATAATAAGCACCACTTTTTTCATAACCTTATCCTTTTAAAATCTGTTTTTATTGAAAAAAATGCTTAATATTCCGTTTTATCTGTTTTGGCATCCCACAAATCAAAGGGCTCATTTTTGTTATTGATATTCATACAATATGTTTTGATAGAACGTTTCTCTACAGGGAGAGACACCTCTTTATAAATAAATTCATCATCAAAGCCGGATTTAGCCGCCCGGAAACGATCGGCGGCAAAAAAGAGGGCTTTTGGCCGTGCCCAATAGATTGCCCCCAAACACATCGGGCAAGGTTCGCACGAAGAATAAATGATGCAATCTTTCAATTCAAAATTTTTTAGCTTCTTGCATGCCTTGCGGATGGCATCCACTTCCGCATGGCGGGTAGGATCATTTTGAGAAGTCACCTGATTACAACCGCGGGCAATAATTTTGCCATCCTTCACAATAACGGCACCAAATGGGCCGCCTTTTCCACCTTGCATTCCTTTTTCCGCCATTTTAACGGCTTCTCTTAAAAAATGTTGGTGTTGTCTTAATTCTTTTTCTTCCATAATACTCCTCGGCTCATATTATAACTAAATTTTTAACGAAACTGTTTTATTCCTTTTACTAAAAACTTGTTTGTCTATCGTGGCTACAAAACGGCCATCGGCCCCTACGCAAAAATAGATTTTCTTTTCTTCAAAACAATAAGATACAACATCTTCTTTTGAACCCGTATATCCTCTCCGTTCGGTTAACCTTCCGTTTTCCTCGGGATAAAGGCCCCATCGTAACGTGACGGTTAAGGAATCGAACTGCCAGCGCTCTCCCGGCCACACCGAAGACGTAAAAGGAACTATCTCTTGTGTAACGGGCACCCAATTTGCCAAAGAATCTTTTTCGTCCTTTGGACGTAACACAAATTGCGCATCTACGCGACTGCGTCCTATTTTATATAAAGCAGCTTTGATTTTCTCCGGTGAAATCTCATTGCCAACTACAAAAGTTTTGGTGGGCATTTTTACTAAAACAACATTTTTGTGCCATTCATTAAGCAAATAAATCCGTGTTGTCTTTCTTTCCCACCAAAAATGTACCGCCAAAAGCAAAACTATTACTGCAATTCCCGTTACCCAGCATTTGCGGGAAAGCCAAGGGCAAGGCAAATGAAATATCAAAAATAACCCTATATAATAAGCGATAATCAAACACGGGCCCCACGCACTGATAGTAAGAGAAGCAAACGGAAGAGATGCAAAAAACCGTACCAGGCCCGCAAAAATCCTTAATCCCCATAATGTAGGAAAATATAAGATAAACCCCAAGTGTAATAATTCAAATACATAGTAGGCAAAACTCAAGCCCAATAATCCCGAAGCCAGCGGTACCAATACCATATTGGCCGCTAAACCCGCCAGAGAAACTTTGTAAAAAACATTGGTAAAAATGGGCAAGAGGACCAGTTGGGTTGCCAGTGTGGCTAAAAAGATTTGGACGAAAAAACGTATCCACGAAGGCCACTTATTGGGAATTTGATAATTATTTACAACCAGAACAATCGCAAATGTGGCCAGAAAAGACATCTGAAATCCCGTTTCAAATAAAGCTGTCGGATGAAAAAGCAAGAGAAGAAAACAGGAAAGAACCAATCCTTGAAAAATACCACTGTTACGCTTGAACAAATACCCCATTACTGCGCATACGGTCATAAAATAAGCCCGCAAAAGAGGCGCATCCGCACCGGCTAAGAGCGTATAAATGCCGGCAATGCCTAACGATATTAATAAAGATTTTTTACGACTCAAAGAAAAAATCCCGCATGCAGCCATCGTCAACAACGTAACAAAACCCACATTTCCGCCGGAGGCCACTAACAAATGGATGGCACCGCTGTCCTGAAAAGAGGCGAATAATTCCGGCGCCAAATCGCCGCGTTCCCCCAGTAAAATCCCGCCTCCAATTTGGGCCTGTTCTTTGGGAAAGTGCGTTTCAAAATTTTCTAAAATAGAACCACGTAACGCACTAATCATCCGGTATAACCAAGCCGAAGGTTTAAGCACTTTATAATCTTCTACACGGGTTTCCGTAAATACATTTTTATACGATAAATAATTACGCCAATCAAAGTTTCCCAGCAAAGCAATTCCATAAGGTTCCTTTAATACCCCGGTAAAGGCAATGATCTCTTTCCACGCGGGAGATTTTTGGGCACTGCGCAAGTAAAGAATCCCTGTTGCGGGTTCTCCGTTTACTTGCTTTACTTTTACCCGCACATTATAGGAAGACGGCTTTTCTACAGCAAAGCTTTCCACCCGACCTACAACATATACTGCATTTTTAGAAATAAAACGCGATACATCTTTGGAAGAAGGTTGAGGATGATAAAACAGGGTAATGGTGGCTATCAACAACAGCAACGAGAGAAAAAGGGGCCGTTTGTAAACGCAAAAGTTCATTAAATTTTCGTACGGCCTTTGAGGGAATATCCAAGCGTCATTTCATCCATGTAATCCAGATCTCCTCCCAGAGGGACTCCGTATCCGATTCGTGTTACATGATCGACTTGACCTCGTAATAAATCCGCTAAATACAAAGCGGTTGTTTCCCCTTCGCTATCCGGGTCGGTGGCAATAATGACCTCTTGGATGGGTTGGTCGGAAGATTGAATCCGGGAAAGAAGCTCCCGTATTTTGACATGTTCGGCCCCTTTGCCTTCCATGGGAGAAATCGTTCCGTGCAACACATGGTAAACGCCGTTATACGCTTTTGTTTTTTCGATGGCTTCTATATCTTGCGGGTCTTCTACTACACAAATTTGGCTATGATCCCGGTCCGTATCCGCGCAGATGGAACAAAGAGATTTATCACTATAAGAAAAACAAACCGGACACAATTTAATATCGTGCTTCATGTCCAATAAAGCGTTAACAAATTCTTCTACTTCCCCTTGGGGTGCACGTAAAAAATACGCAGCAAACCGCTCCGCTTGGCGCGGGCCTACCCCCGGCAAACGTCGTAACGCACGGATAATACGTTCCAACCCTTTCATAAATTAGGCCATCAACTCCCCGGGGAAAATTTCCATAATTCCTTTTACTTCTTCCGGCACTTTATCTGCCGGAACCGTAGCAGCCGATGATGCTTCTTGCTCAAAGTTCCCCGCTACAAAAGGTTCTTCTTCGGAAATAACAACAGGTTGCGCGGTTGTTTTTGAAGTAGCTTTTTTCTTTGAGGATATTGCCTTGGATGTTGTTGCAACTTTTGAAGAAGTTGTTAATTGGGTATCCGCCAACACAACCTGTATAGTGCGCCCGCTTATTTTGGAGGCCGCAGCGGATAATTCTCCCAATTTGTTTTGTGCGGGAATTTGATAAAATTCTTTGCCTGCAGGGAACGAAAGCACCCAACGCGTTTCTTCCACAAAATCTATTGTTCCATTGAGCATTACATCGTATACAAAGGGGCTTTTTTCAAACATTTTAAGCATTTTATCCCAAATTTGACGATTGGAAATAGTGGTATCCATAGCAGTAATTTCCGATATAGATGAATCTTCTTTTGCAGGTGGAATAACGACTTGTGAATCTATTTTTTGAGTAGGTTTATTTGATAAAGGAACACCGGATTTCTTTTGTGGTTGCGCAGGTCCCGCAGGAACATCCGTTGCACCGGTACCGTTTTCCAAAGCTTCCAAGCGGCGGATAAAACCTTCGATGTCCATGACGCTATCCATTACGGTAAACAATCCCACTTCCGCACTGATTAAAGCGGCATCGGAAAATTTAACTTCTTCCATTAACTTATTTACTTTGCGCGAAAGTTGTGCCAAAAAACCAGGAGACACTTCGGCCAATAACGCTTTGGCCCCGTCAAACGGCTCTTTACCTTGTCCCAAAGAGTAATAAAAAGCATCCCCTAATGCATTTTTGATATCTTTTAAAAAAGAATTTGCATCAAATCCTTCATTTTTTAATGTTTCAAAAACATGATGCAACTGTGCATTGTTTTTATGAATCAATGCCTCCAATGCTTCTTTAATCAATTCGTCCGGGGTAAGCCCTAACATTTCCCCTACTAATTTTTCATCAATACGGTTTCCGGCAAATGCAATGGCGCGGTCCAACAGCGTCAACGCATCGCGCATGGCTCCCCCCGCATTTTTGGCAATAATTTTGGCGGCGGCAGCCGTTAAATCAATGTTTTCCGCTTCTGCCAACTCCATCAAGTGTTCGCTGATTTCTTCCGTTGTCAGCGGACGGAAACGAAACGTTTGGCAGCGGCTCACAATAGTTGCCGGTACTTTGTGTTTCTCCGTAGTGGCCAAAATAAATACCACATGGGCCGGGGGTTCTTCTATTGTTTTTAAAAGCGCATTAAAAGAACTGGCCGAAAGCATGTGAACTTCATCCAAGATAAACACTTTAAAACGGTCGCGCGAAGAAGCAAGAGCCACCGTATCAATAATAGCTTCGCGCACTTTTTCCACTTGCGTATTACTGGCAGCATCCAGTTCCAATACGTCCAAATCCGCGCTTTGGGCAATTTCCCTACAGGAAGGACATTCCCCACAAGGGGAAGGCGTGGGCCCGGTTTTTCCATGCCCGGTACAGTTGAGTGCTTTTGCTAAAATACGGGCGGTGGTTGTTTTGCCGCAACCGCGCGGTCCATAAAATAAATACGCATGCCCCACCCGGCCTAATTTAAGGGCATTCTGAAGTGTTTTTGAAATGCTTTCCTGCCCCACCATATCTTCAAACGTTTGGGGACGGTATTTATTGGCTAAACTCACATAGGGTGTTTGTTCCATAACTAACCTCTAAATTCTTTGGCTACCCGCCGACGCACCTCATTAAAATCCAAGCTTAGCTTCCCCGGACCTAATAGTAGGGTGGGAAGTAAGGCGGTCATAAGCAATACAATCAAAGCGATATATATTTTATTTAAATCTGCACCGAAAAAGATAAAAGAAACCGCAGACAAACAAAAAATAGAGGCCCCCGCTACAAAGCGGCTGAACAAACCCAAGACAAGCAAAAGTGCTAAAAACAATTGAAGAACCACCAACCCAATCCCTACTCCTACCGGAACAGGAATTCCCAAAACAACAGCGTTATATAAAAATTCGCGGTAATATAACAAACATCCCGCAGATACATAAATCAATACAGCTGCGCACAAAATCCGCGTTAAAAAAATCGTCCAAGAAAAAGTGTTCTCGTTGATGTTGCAATGTACAGGAGGAACTGTCATTTTGACTCCTAAAGTTCGGCTTCTACCGATAATGAAAAAAATGTTTTTCGGTTTTCTTCCCGGCGGGGCTCAAACACTTCAATCCCGCCTAAAAAAGAAGCACCCCACAAATGAACGTTTAATCCGGCAAGCACCGCAAAAGCGTCCGTATGGCTTTGCACATACCGGTAACGAACCAACCCCATATACGGTGTAACAACCGAAGTCCCGTAACTGACCCGCAGTGCGGTGGCTTCTTTCACAAAACCTTGCATTACCGCAGCCAAATACGGAATTTCGGCCCAGCTAAAAGAAATCCCTGTGGGAACCGGTTCACTATATTTTAACACTTTCTGCCACTGCGCTTTCAAGTTCCAACGGTGATATTGGGCCCCACCTTCTGTCTGTACGGAGGTGTCCACTTCGCGAAAGGTGCGCGGCAACCGTTCCCCTTCCGTATTTACCAAAGACCGATATCTTCCCTGTCCTATCCCCAAGCGTACAAACGGCTGTTTTATCCCATGCCAATAGTAAAAGGGAAACCATTGAAGAGAAGTATCATAAAGAACCGCTTGATAACCAATAGCTTTTGGCTGCCAACGTAGCGTTGCTATCCACTGTAACCAATCTTTCCAATCGTATACTACTTGCGCGCCGTAACGGGAAGTAGATCCTTTTTCGTCCTGTTCCGTATCGGACATACGGTAATAGCCAACTAGCGGACTAAATAAAACATCGGCACCTAAATCCCATGTTACGCTCCCCCGCAGGGCGGAGTAGCCGCGTTCCCCATGTACGCTTGAAAAATGGACCTGCCCGTAGCATAATGCGCACGGGCAGATCCACAATATCAAACAAAGAAACGCATTTGCAAACCGCATTTATTTTCTTTTTTTGGCGGCTTTGGCAGCTTTTGCGTCTTCTTCCTGTAAGAATTTGACGTAATTGGTGGCTTGGCGTTTTTTCCACGCACCTTTGTGATAGCCATACCCAATAATAAGCGGGATGAGCGTGGTACATTCACCATACACCATTTGTTCCAAAGCGGTGGAAACTTTACCCCAGCTGGAAGCTTCTTTGAGGGTAGAGCCGGACAAAGCACCGTCGCGCACATCAGCTACGGTAATTTGTACCGCGTATTTGTGCATCGGGATTTCCGCACCCAATGCTTCGGCGGCTACCACAGTATCCTGTGCAAAGTTTTTCGGCACACCACCGGACCACATCATAAGACCGGTTTCTTTGGCTTTCATTTTGATTTTGGTCAGTTCCAAAAAATCTTTGGCACTGTCAATAGAAATGTGGGCACCGGGGCGTTCGGCTTGGTGCATTACAAAACCAAATCCGGCGGAACAATCGGAGAAGGCCGGTACAAATATCGGTACGCCGTATTTGTAGGCGTTGTAAACGATGGAATCTTTGCCTTTGTTCTTTTTATCCAAGTATTTTCCCATTTCCCAAATAAACTCACGGGAAGAATACGGACGGGGTTCCAACGCATTGCAGATTTTATAGATGGTTTCATCGCACACTTTGAGTTCGTCTTCATCGATGTAGGTGTCGTAAATACGGTCAATGTGCAAATCGCGCAACAAATTATCATCTTGGTTGTAAGGATTGCCGATATAGTGTTTGAAACCAAGAGCTTCAAAGAAATCTTGGTCCACAATGTTGGCCCCGTTGGAAACAATCGCATCCACCATGTGGTTTTGGATCATATCTACCACTACTTTTTTCATGCCGGCAGATACCAAGGACCCCGCGATACACAAAATGACAGAGCATTTTTTATCGGAAAGCATCATGTTATATATTTTGCTCGCTCTGGCCACTTCGCGGGACGCGTAGGCCATGCTCCCAAAGGCCTCCACCATCGGAACAACATTGTATTTTTTCAAATCAATGTGTTTGACAGTGTCTTTGAGAAAGTCTTTTTTGGTCAATTTAGCCATTTTCGTAACACCTCGTTCTGGATTTTTGGTACTTCTATTTAGTAAATTATATTAAATAACAACTTATTTTTAAATAAAAATTTTTGAAAAATTTAAGGAGTTTTTATGTATTCCGATTTGCAACAGACCGATTACGAAGTTTTTAGCGCTGTAAAAAACGAGCTCAACCGCCAACGCGAAAAAATGGAGCTTATTGCTTCCGAAAATTTTACCTCTTTGGCTGTTATGCAAGCGCAAGGGTCCGTACTTACCAACAAATACGCGGAAGGATACCCCGGCAAACGCTATTACGGCGGATGTGAATTTGTAGATCAGGTGGAAACATTGGCCATTGAACGCGCCAAAAAGTTATTCGGGGCCGAGCATGCCAACGTGCAACCGCATTCCGGCGCACAAGCCAATATGGCGGTTTATTTTGCACTCTTAAATCCCGGAGATACGATTTTAGGGTTAAATCTTTCCCACGGCGGACATTTAACACACGGTCACCCGATGAATTCTTCCGGGAAGCTTTACAACATTATTGCTATGAATGTTCGTCCGGATACGGAAGAAATTGATTACGAAGAAGCGGCCCGCTTGGCCTTGCAACATAAACCCAAACTAATTATGGCGGGGGCTTCTAACTATTCCCGCATCTTTGATTGGAAACGGTTGCGTGAAATTGCCGATAGTTGCGGTGCGTATTTAGCGTGCGATATTGCGCATTATGCGGGGCTTGTGGCCGCCGGAGAGTATCCATCTCCCGTCCCATACGCGGACGTAGTAACCACTACCACACACAAAACGTTACGTGGCCCGCGCGGCGGGTTAATTTTGTGTAAAGAAAAATGGGCCAAAGCTATCAATTCCGCTGTTTTCCCGGGGACGCAAGGCGGTCCGCTCATGCATGTAATCGCCGGGAAAGCCGTTTGCTTTGGGGAAGCGCTAAAACCCGAATTTAAAACCTATCAACACCAAATCAAATTAAATGCGCAAACACTTGCGCAAGAACTTATCAAACGCGGCTACCGCTTAGTAGCCGGCGGAACCGATTGCCATGTGATGTGTTTAGATTTGCGCAACAAAAAAATGACAGGCAAAGCTGCGGAAACCGCCCTGGATAAAGCCGGTATTACCGCCAACAAAAACACCATCCCTTTCGACCCAGAAAAACCATTTGTGACCAGCGGATTGCGTATCGGTACCCCGGCTATTACCACGCGCGGGATGAAAGAAAAAGACATGGCGCAAGTGGCCGCATTTATTGATAATGCGCTCACACACGCCGAAGATGATGCCTTTTTAGCAACGCAAGCAAAACAGGTAAAAGAATTTTTGGCACAGTTTCCTCTCTATTCTTCGCTCCAATAGGACCTAGGTCTTTTGGCCCCTGATATCTAGGTCTTTTGACCCTTGTGTGCCCCTTTTAAATGCATTACAGTATTAGTATATGCATGATAAAAAGTTATTTTTATTTTTTCTATTGTGTTGTTTTTCTTTGGGATATGCCAAACCGTTACCGCCCAGTGTGGAAGAAATTGCAAGGAAAGCCCTGTCCGCCACGCAACTGAAAAATCTTTCCCGAAGTGCGACGGCCAATTTCACACAACGGTTGAAACAAATTCCGCAATTGAGAACGAACCCGCGTCAACAATTTAATCCAAATGTCTCCCCGAGCGAGATACCTACCGTCCAAGTGCAATTACACGCTCATTCCGTTCATGCTGCTTCGGCTACTCCGCTAATGGTGGATGGGAAAAAAGAACTGTTTTGTGCTACGCATTGGGCGGAAAAGATTCAAAAAGATCCCCATGTAAAAGTAACAACTCCCAGCGGGGAAGTGATTGTAGCCCCTATTAAAGAAATGTACAGCGCTCACGAACGTGGTTTGGATTTAACGGTGTTCCGTGCTCCGGAAGAGATAGAACCGTTTATAACCCCTTTGGAACCTGCCGAGTCCCTGCTAGAAGCCGGAACCCCTGTAAATATTTCGGGCTTTGCACACGAAAGTTCTACTCTGTTGCCCGAAGAAACCGTTCTTTTTGCTTCGCCGGTACGCTATGTGATACAAATGCGCAATCCCAAAATGTTAGAAGGGATATGCGGCGGTACTATCACAGACCCCGTTACCGGGGAGGCGGTAGCCATAGAGCAGGGATTTAATTATATGGGCAGTGCATCAATGGCAGGATGGTTCCAGCTTCTGCCGCAAGAAGCACAAGAGAACTTTACAGATACACATCTTGCTATCCCAATCCAAAATGCCGTGGCTATTGCCCGCGCGTTTGAGAGTGGGGATGATTCTTTGGCCGCCATTGAAATAAAAGTGCTGGGGAGACCGGTTGCGCTTTTGTATCCCGATGAATATATTTTGTCTGTGTGGGTAAAGCGCAAAAAAAGCATTTTTTATAACCCCTTTCTCAATCCGGAGAAGTTAGAAGAATTTTTTAACCTTGAACCAAATGACGTGTTAAGCTTCGTCGTAGAACGGGCACATACCGGTCAGAAGATTTTTTACGATGTGAACGTTTCTACCGGTAAAGTTGCTGTGTATGGAGATAAAAGATGAACAAAATTAAAATTATGAAAAAATTATTTTTATTCTTTTTACTATGTTGTTTTTCATTGGGATATGCCAAACCGTTACCTCCCAGTATTACGGAAGTGGCAAAAAATGCCCTTTCCGCAGCGCAACTGCGGAAACTTTCCCAAATAGCGACGTTAAAATTTACAGGACGATTGAAACAAATTCCACAAGTTATATCTCAACCGCGTCCGCAAAAATATTTCTATACCTTACATGAAAACACCCCTTCTATTCAGGTTCAGCTGCATGCTTCTTCAAACAATACAGGGTCCGCTCTACCCATGATGGTCGACGGAAAAGGGATTCTCGTTTTTCCTTCACATGTAGCAGTAAAAATCAAAAAAGACCCGTATGTAAAGGTGAGAACCTCAAGCGGAGAAGAATTTGTAGAACCCATCCAAACAATGTATATCACCAATGAACACAATTTAGATATAACCGTGTCTTATATTCCGGATAAGCTAAAACCGTTCATAACTCCCCTCGATCCTGCCGAGGAGCTGGCGGAAATCGGAACCGCTGTAAATATTTCGGGCTTTGCAGACGAGGTTCCTTTTCTTTTGCCTGAAGAAACCGTACTTACTGCTTCACCCTTGCGCTACGTAATACAAATGCGTAACCCTCTAATGTTAGGTGGAGCGTGTGGAAGTGCCATTACAGATTCTGTCACCGGAAAATTACTGGCCATGGAAAGAGATTTCAGTTACAATGCTCAGTTAGCGGAATGGTTTAAATTCTTGCCTGAAGAGGCCAAAAAAAATCTTACGAATGTACATTTCGCTGTTCCTATCCAAAATGCCGTGGCCGTATCCCGAGCATTTATCACTGGAGATGATAAATTAGCCGCCATTGAGATGAAAGTATTAGGAAGACCGGTTGCGCTTTTGTATCCCAACGAACACCTTTCCTCCGTATTATTAATGCGAAACGGCTTTGTGAAACAAACGGTCCATTTCAACCCCTTTCTCAATCCGCAGAAGTTAGAAGAATTTTTTGAACTGGAACCAAATGACGTCTTGCGCATTATTGTGGAAGAACCTGCTACCATAACAAAAAAGGCAAGAACAATTTATTACGATACAAATGTTTCTACCGGTAAAGTAACGTCCTTTACAAGATAATGCTGACGTGCCCCTTTAATTTGAAGGTTGCGTAACGAAAAAATATTCCCCCGCAAAAAATTTACCATGTAAACGTTTTTACGGGGGAAGTTTTTGAATTTTGTACAGAATTAAAGATTTGCCAAGAAAGTTTGTGCGGATTCATTCCCGTTGGCGGCTGCTTTTTCAATCCAGGAACGACCTTGTTCCGTATTTTTCTTTACGCCCAATCCCTTCCAATACATTTGCCCCAATACGTATTGCGCGGGTGCAAATTCTTGTTCAGCCGATTTGGTAAAAAAATCTACCGCCATCGGAAGAGAGCGGGCCGTGCCTTGCCCTTGCAACAACATATACCCCGTCATATATTGCGCCGGAGCATACCCTTGCGCGGCAGAATTAGAAAGCCAGGCAAAAGCATCTTGATAATTCGGGGGATTTTCTTCGTAACTGCGTTTACCTAAAAAGTACTGCGCTTGCGGATTTTTTAATTCCGCTGCTTTTGCGTAAAGGGAAAGGACGTTTTCATCATTTTTTTCGGTACCTTCACCCAAGCGGTACATTTCCGCCAATTCTACCGCCGCTTGCGAGAGTGTCGGGTCCTTTTCCCAGGCAGTTTTAAAGAGTTTAAAGGCCTCTTCATCATTGCGGGCAACCGGATTTCCTTTCCGATATGCATCGGCGACAACAAACGCTTTTTGGGCATCTTCGGCCACGCCTGCTAAATTTTCTTCAAAATTCATTACCGCTTCATACAATTCCGGATTTTTTTCTTGTGCTTCTTTTAACGCTTGGGCGGCCCCGGCATTATTTTGTTTAGCCGCACGGGAAAGCCACAATAAAGCTTCCCCTTCACTGGCAGTTAATCCGCCTTTTCCTTCTTGGAAATAACGACTCAATGCAATCTGTGCGTTAGCATCCCCTTGCGCAGCTGCAATTTGTAAATATACCACAGCTTCTTCTAAATCTTGAGGAACCATTTTGCCTTCTTCGTATATTTTAGCCAAATGATACATGGCTTCCGTATTGCCGGCGCTGGCTGCTTGACGGAAAAGTTCTATGGCTTGTGCATTGTTTTGTGGCGTACCTACGCCCTTTTCGTACCCTAATCCCGCTTGAAACATAGCCGAAGCATTGCCTTGCTTGGCTTGTGCTAAATTTTGTTCAAATGCACGAACTTCGGGAGTTTTATAAAAATAAAAATAATAAACCCCTGCCCCTACGCCCAACAGCAACAGAAACAACAAAAACTTTCTCATACTCGTTCCCCTTGATTAAGATAGTATTATTATAGCTTTTTTGGTACAATAGTGAAGGCCTGTTTCCAGGAGAAGAGATCCTAAAACAATTTAAAAGATTCTTTGATGAAAAAGAGAAAGACATGCATCAACAAAAAGATTTTTCCGTTTCCTTATGGCTTTTTGTATCCGAATTTATCTTCCTAACTCTTTTTCTGTTCTTTCACAATTTCTTTTGGAGTTGTTTTGTAAATGGTTTATCCTTAATCGTGAGCGGGGAACTCTTCTCGGTAATTGGGGATATGTGTAAAGAGCCCTTAATCTTTTTGGAAATGCTCGTGATCTCCCCCATATTTATATTTGGATTTTTCTTTACAATAGCGTTTTTTATCCTTACTTTTTTCTCTCTAAGAGAATTGTTTTTTCTAATATATAAAGAGGATGCCCCTCTTTTCCCTGAAGAAGAAAATAAAAATTAGTAGTTTCCCACGTAAAAGCCCCCTAAGAAAATCTTAGGGGGTTTGTTTACAATAAAAAAATTATTTTACCATCACAAACGGCATCTTCCCATCGCCTGCCATGTAAGTGGGCATGCGTCCGTCCCATTTATCAATGGCTTTCAGTTGCGCTTCTACTTGGCGCAATTTGATCAGATTGTCCGATACCACTTCCCGTTGCAAACGTAGAGATTTGGCCTCTGCTTCCGCTTGTAAAATTTTCTGTTCTGCCTCTTTCTTCACTTTCTCCACCAAATTCGTTGCGCGTTTGGCTTCTTGTTCGGCAATTTGTTTTTCTTCTACCGCTTTTAAAAATTGCGGAGAGAAATCAAAATCCGTAATGGCAATATCTGAAATAATAACCTCTTTTTCTGCCATTTTTTGTTTCAAAATTTCGTCCAATTCTTTGGTGACTTGCATACGATTGGAAATCAAATTGTCCGCCGAATATTTGGCAATCACGGCTTTTGACCATTCTTCCACCATGGGTTTCAAAACCGTAGCCGTGTATTCCGGGCCTAAGTTACGGTACACGGATTCTACCGTGTTGGGTAAAATACGATGGTTGACCGCCAAAGCAAGTTTAACTTGCTGTAAATCTTTAGAAAAAGCTTCCGTTTGAAAAGCATCTTTTTTAATACGCACCGAAAATTTTTCCACCGAATCAATAAACGGAATTTTAAAATGAATTCCCTCTCCATACGCTCCTTCCAATTTACCAAAGCGCAATTTTACAGCAACCGTACCGGCAGAAACCGTAAAATAAGAACTTACGGATAACACCAATAACACAAAGAATATTATCGGTACAGCAATTAACCAACCGTTTATTTTTCGAGGGGTTATGTCTCTCATGATTTTCTCCTTTAAAATCTTCGTTTTTTAACTTTCATACGAGTTAGCGCTTGTTTAATTTCTAATTCCGCCAACTCAAAATCAATATCTGCATCTTTTTTGGAAAGAGAATCTTTGAGGGCCTTGATACGTTGTTTTTCTTCCTCTTCATCAATTTGCCCCGCAAGATCTGCCCCTTCCGCAAATACGTTTACCGTATCATTCACTACTTCCGCGAATCCGCCCAAAACGGCAAACACTTCCGTCTGCCCGTTTTGTTTGTAACGTAGTGGCCCCATCCCTAATTGTACTAACGTTTGTATATGGCCCGGCAAAATCCCCATTTCCCCCAGAAACGCTGGTAAAACAACCATATCCACCGGTAAATCGGTAACCAGTTGTTTTTGCGGCGTTACAAGGTTAAAAATCAGTTTTTTATCTGCCATGGGTTACTCTTTATCTTTTACTTTTTCGTAATTGGCCAATACATCTTCTATGCCACCACACATGTAAAAGCATGATTCCGGAATTTCATCATATTCTCCGTCAACAATACCTTTAAACGCGTGGATTGTGTCCGGCAATTTAACATATTTCCCGGGATGCCCCGTAAATTGTTCCGCCACAGAAAACGGTTGGGATAAAAAGCGTTGAATACGCCGTGCCCGAGCCACGGTTTTTTTATCTTCATCCCCCAATTCATCCATACCCAAGATTGCAATAATATCCTGTAAATCTTTGTATTTTTGAAGAACTTGGCGCACCCGTTGGGCTACATTATAGTGTTCATCCCCGATAATGCGCGGATCCAAAATACGAGAGGTGGATGCCAACGGATCTACCGCCGGATAAATGCCTAAACTGGCAATTTGGCGCGATAATACGGAAGTAGCATCCAAATGGGTAAACGTAGCAGCCACGCCGGGGTCCGTTAAATCGTCCGCCGGCACATACACTGCCTGAATGGACGTAATAGCCCCTTTCTTTGTGGAAGTTATACGCTCTTGTAAAGCGCCGATTTCCGTATTAAGTGTGGGTTGATATCCCACGGCCGAAGGCATACGCCCTAACAAAGCGGACACTTCCGAATTGGCTAGCACAAAACGGAAAATATTATCCAAGAATAACAATACATCTTGTCCTTTTTCATCCCGGAAATATTCTGCCTGCGTAAGGGCTGTTAACGCTACTTTGGCACGTGCACCGGGCGGTTCATTCATTTGCCCGTACACAAGCACTGTTTTGTCTAATACGGAACTGCCATCCGATAATTTGGATTCGCTCATTTCCAGCATTAAATCGTTACCTTCGCGGCTACGTTCTCCTACGCCACCGAAAACAGAACTGCCATGGTGTTCGCGGGCCACATTGTTGATAAGCTCCATGATAAGTACGGTTTTACCTACACCGGCCCCACCGAACAATCCTACTTTCCCCCCTTTCATGTAGGGAGCAATTAAATCCACTACTTTAATACCGGTTTCAAAAATTTCCGGAGTAGGGTTTTGGTCTTCCAGAGAAGGAGCTTTGCGGTGAATAGGCATGTGCATGACGGCTTTGATATCCCCTTTGTGATCTTGTGCTTGCCCTAACACGTTCATTAACCGCCCCAAACAACCTTCCCCAACAGGAACAGAAAGCGGCCCTTCCGTATCGATGGCCTTGGCTCCGCGTTGTAACCCGTCGGTGCTTTCCAACGCCACGCAACGCACAATTCCGTCACCCATTTGTTGGGCTACTTCGGCGACAATTTTTTTGCCACCATCCATTTCAATTTCAATTGCGTTTTCAATCGCAGGAAGAGAATCTTGCTCAAATGCAATATCTACCGCCGCCCCTATTACTTGTACCACTTTTCCGGTTTTCATAATTTATCCTTTAACTGTTTAGCGCTTCGGCGCCATTTACAATATCTAAAATTTCGTTGGTAATGTTTGCTTGACGAACTTTGTTAAGTTTTACACCCAACGCCGTGACCAACTCTCCGGCGTTTTTGCTTGCGGAATCCATCGCGTTCATGGTGGCTGCTAAATTCGCCGCTTGCGATTCTAACAAAACACGATACATATTGGCTTTTATCAAACGAGGCACCAATAATTCAAAAATTTCAAACAACCCGGGCTCACATTCAAAATCATGTTCTTTGAAGGATTTTGTTTCCTTGTTTAAAGCAAAAGGAAGGATTTGTTCTTGTACTAAGTTTTGACTTGCCAACGATTTAAAATCGTTGTAAATAAGCGTAATGTCGGAAAGGTTTTCTTCTAAAAAATATTTTAAAAGAGCTTCCCCCAATAATTCCGCATGCACGTACGAAACCTTTGGAAAAATCCCTACGCTTTCATACACAATGTGTAAATTTTTCATCCGCAATCGGTTCAAAAAATCCCGGCCCTTTTTCCCGATTGTAAAAATGAAAATTTCTTTCCCTTCGTTTTGCTTGATAAATTGCAGCGTACTGCGAAGTACAACCGCATTAAAGGACCCTGTTAATCCTTTATCCCCGGTAATTACAACCAGCCCTATCTTATCTTTTTGCCCGGAGAGATTGGCAAAAAACCGACTGGCCATATTTTCGGGGGCATTTTCTTCTTGCGGGATGGCTAAAATATCGGGGCGTAAATCGTCTACCATTTCCAACATTTTCTGCGCAAAAGGCCGTGCGGCAATCATGGCTTCCTGCGCCCGGCGAATGCGCGCGTTGGAAATCATCTTCATCGTCTGCATGATTTGCTTTGTCGATTCGATGGCTTTGATATTTTGCCGAATATCCCGCAAAGATTCCATAATTTATTTATTTTTTCCTTCTAAAATGGATACATATTCCGCAATTCCGGTTTCCAGCGTATAGTCCGGCGTATAGCCCAATTTCTCTTTGGACTTTGTAATATCAGCTTGCGTTTTAACCTGGAAGAACGGATAGGGATTATCGATATATTCCGGGGCCAAATTTGTGCCCATTTCTTTGTTTAAACAACGGATAACATCATTGTAATCGCGGGCGATACCGGTGGCCGCATTGTAGACGCCGGTCTCTTTGCCGTTTGTCAATGCACAAAGATTGATCTTAACAATATCTTTCACATATACAAAATCGCGCTGTTGTTCTCCGTTTTTAAAAATACGCGGGCGGCGGCCGGCTTTCATTTGATTATAAAGCTGGTAAACCATGCTGGCCATTTTTCCCTTAAAACTCTCGCCCGGGCCATACACGTTAAAATAGCGCAATCCGATAATTGTCATATCATTGTTATCCTCGGCAAATTGACGAGCAACGTTATCCATAATTACTTTGGAAAACCCATATATATTTTCCGGGCATGTAGGTTGTGTTTCTACATTGGGAACAGGCCCGTTCCCGTACGTAGCGGCACTGGAAGCATAGATTACTTTTTTAATTTCATTTTCTGCCGCGTATGCTAACAAATTTTTAAAAGCTTCCACGTTTTGTTCCATCATGGCCTTTTGGTCCATTTCCGTTGTGTCGGTAATAGCTGCCTCATGGAAGATTGCATCAAAATACATATCTGTCGGAACGGCTTTAAACAAATCTGCGGCAATTACATCCCCTTTAAAGCCAATCAAATTTTTAAAATGCCCGTTCCCTTGGAAATCATCCAACACGGTCACTTCGTGACCTTGTGCCTCCAGCGTTTTGGCAATATTACTGCCGATAAAACCCGCTCCGCCGGTGACCAAATATTTTTTACGATTTTTAACTTCCATTTTCTCTCCTATGCAGTTTTGAATACAGCTTTAAAGCCATCCAGTACTGCAATTATTTTTTGTTCCAACTCTTCTGTCATTTCTTGCGAATGTTGAATTACATCCAGCGTCGCTTTTTGCTTGGTACGCGCATAGGCCAACAACTGTTTTTCATACACTCCCACCTGTTCCACGGGAATATCATCCAAATAGCCGTGTGTACCTGCGTAGAGTACCAGGACCTCTTCGCCTACTTTCAGCGGCGCGTATTGGTTTTGTTTCAATAATTCCGTCATGCGTTTGCCTCGCGCAATTTGGCGTTGTGATTCTTTATCGAGTTCCGAACCAAACTGCGCAAAACCTGCCAATTCCTGATACTGAGACAAATCGATACGGAGTGTTCCCGCAACTTTGCGCATCATTTTTCGTTGAGCACTCCCCCCCACACGAGAAACGGATAGCCCCACGTTGATGGCCGGTTTAATACCGCTTAAAAAGAGATTGCTTTCCAAATAAATTTGCCCGTCCGTGATAGAAATAACGTTTGTCGGAATATAAGCAGACACGTCATTGGCTTGCGTTTCAATAATAGGCAATGCCGTGATAGATCCGCCCCCGTTCTCTTTGGAAAGTTTACAGGCACGCTCCAGTAAACGAGAGTGCAAATAGAACACATCTCCCGGGTACGCTTCACGCCCTGGCGGACGGCGTAACAATAATGACATTTCCCGATAAGCTTGTGCATGTTTGGATAAATCATCATACACAATCAGCACATCCTTTCCTTGCCACATAAAATATTCCCCAATTGCACATCCCGCATAAGGGGCGATGTAGAGCAAGGAGGCCGGATCGGACGCAGTAGCCGATACAACCACCGTATAATCCATTGCGCCAAAATCACTTAACGTTTTTACCACTTGCGCCACCGTACTTTGTTTCTGTCCGATAGCTACATAAATACAAATACACCTTTCGTCTTCCGGAATATTCTTCTGATTGATAATCGTATCCACGGCAATGGCGGTTTTCCCGGTTTGACGGTCCCCAATGATAAGTTCGCGCTGCCCTTTGCCGATAGGCACCATGGCATCAATGGCTTTGATACCCGTTTGAAGCGGTTGTTTGACCGGTTGACGATCAATAATGCCGGGAGCCACAATATCCAAAGGCATGGTTTTTTCGGGAAGGATCTCTCCCTTTCCATCCAATGCTTTTCCCAGCGGGTTTACCACGCGCCCAATCATTTTAGAACTGGCACCAATGCTGATTACTTCCCCGGTGCGTTTTACGCTGTCGCCTTCATGCACCAAATGATCTGCGCCCATTAATACACAACCGACGTTATCATATTCCAAATTCAGAGCCATGCCTTTTACACCATGACCAAAATCCACCAGTTCGGACGCTTTTACGTTATTTAACCCATGCACGCGGGCAATACCGTCTCCCACTTGAATAACCGTACCGGTTTCACTGATATCTGCTTCTACATGAAACTGTTCAATTTTTTGTTTGATAATTGTTGTAATTTCTTCGGGTCTAATTGCCATAATAATACCGTATTACTCTGAAATGTCTTTAAACAACCGTTGCAGTTGCCCTTGCAAACTGCCGTCAATTTGCTCCCCTTGGCACATAATTTTTAAGCCGCCCAAAAGTGTTTTATCCGTGGAAAAATTCACCTCGGCCTGTGCATGATAACGAGAGGAAATGGCCTCTTGTGTTGCTTTTTTCTGTTGAACCGAAAGTTCCTGCGCGGAAATAACCGCCGCCCGTACAATCCCCCGTCTTTTATCCGTTAATACTTGTACTTCCTGTTCGATTGCCGATAAAAGAGAATAGCGTTTTGCATCTACCAACAAAGCTAAAAAAGTAGCCGTGTCGGGCATAGCGGACAAGCTGGACAAAATAAGTTTTTTCTTTTCCGCGAGCGAAATACAAGGGCTGGTCATATATCCCTGCATAGGAGCCAACGCCTGTAATGCAATGTGTAAATCATTGCTGCGGCGTTGGGCATCTTTTGCATTTGTGCTCAAAGCATCGTAGGCAATGGCATAACGTTTGGCCGCTATTCTTTCGGAACTGTTCATTTGTTTTTCACTTCCTGTAATACTTGTTCTACCACACGGGATGCTTCTTTTTCGTTCAACTGTTGTTCTATTACCCGCGAAGCCGCTAAAATGCTTAGTTGAGCAATTTGCGACTGGATATCAGAGATTGCTTTTGTCTTCTCGGCAGCAATTTGCTCTCTGGCTTGTGACAAAAACAATTCCGCCTGCCCTTTTGCCGCTGTCAAAAGTTGTTCTTTTTGGGCTTCCCCCATTTGAACGGCTTCTGCCATTTTGCGCGTGGCTTCTTGAGAAATATGTGCTAATTTCTCATCCAATTCTTGTTTAAGTTGTACGGCTTCCGTGCGGGCTTTTTCGGCCGTTTCTTTATCCGTACGCACTTGTTCTTCCCGTTTTTCCAATGCCCCGATAATCGGTTTCCAAGCGAATTTTGCCAACAGAAAAACGAGTAACGCAAAATTAAGAATTGTTAAGGCCAGGACACCCAGGTCCGGCTTTAATAAATCTTGCATAATATTTCCAATTATCTAAATACAACTAAAAAGCAAACGAGCAACCCTACCATGGCGGCCCCTTCCAAGAGAGCGGCAATGATAATCATGGTAGTACGTAAGTCACCACCGGCTTCCGGTTGGCGAGCCATCCCTTCCAATGCGGCGGAACCGATTTTACCAAGTCCTAAACCGGCACCCCACACGATAATTCCTGCGCCGATACCGGCGGCAATATATTTGAGTGCAATGAGGTCCATTTTTTTCTCCTTTTGGGCAAAGCCCGTAAATTAATGCGTATGGATAACCGCTCCGGCAAAAATAGCCGTGAGCAATGTGAACACATACGCTTGTAAAAATGCAACTAACAACTCCAAACACGTCATTAAAAATTCCAGTGCCATAATGGGCAATACGGACCCAACCCCCGCGGCCCAATGCATTTGCCCGATAATAAAAACCATCAAAAGCAAACAAATCAATACCATGTGGCCCGAGAGCATATTGGCAAACAAACGAATCGCAAGTACACACACTTTGATAATGGTGCTAACAATTTCCAACGGGAACACGAGCGGTACCAACCACACGGGCGTGCCCGACGGCACAAACCCTTTGATAAACCCGATAAGCCCGTGGAATTTAAGCCCGCTGTACACAATCAATATTCCCGAACAAAGGGCCAACGCACCCGTAACGGAAATATTAGAGGTAGCGGTTTTCATATTGGGAAACATACCTGCCAAATTGATACTTAAAATAAACACGAAAAGCGTGCAGAAATACGGAAGAAACCCATGCCCTTCTTGCCCCATATTGGGAATTACTATTCCGTCACGGATAAAAGAAACGTATTCTTCGGCCAATGTGGTTAAGAGGCGACCGGTGCGGTTTTTATGGGCACGAGAAATCCATACCAGCGCTATGAACAGAAATAAACTAACGCAAAAAATGGTAACGGAATGCACGGTAATAGGCAAACGAAAACCGCCGAACATGATCCCCAAATCATGGTCCAAAATGTGATGAGAAAGGATTTTCTCTATATTCATTTTTTCTTTTTATTTTGTATCTTTTGGGCTTCTTGCCACACGCGATACATACCGACGAAAAATCCCACAAGCATGCCCACGATTACACACCATGGCAATGTGTCAAATTTTTTATCTAACAAATATCCGCCGTACACCCCCAATACTTCCGCTATTGCAATTTCTAATCCTAACGTAGTCGTGGCTACATGATCTTTGGCGGAAAAGGCGCTTTTCTTCATTCCAAACCTCGTACGAGCGCGCGGGCGCGTATAAGTATATTATAAAAAAATTTCTACAAAAATACTATACAAAAAACCTGCCAACAAAGGCAGGTTTTTGAAGAAGAACAATTTTTATCTCATGTAATATTTATTATTCCAACCCCATCAAAGGGCGTTCCAATTCGTACACGTCATCATAACGGGGCATGCCCTGTTCTTTTGCAAACAAAATAACAAAATCCGGTTGCGTTTTAAGAGGGTCACCATAGGTTTGGTCTCTTAATTTCAAGTAAACCGGGTATCCCTTTTTGCGGGCATATTCTATCTGTTGCCCTAATTCCGATGCTCTTTTCACAACCCGGACGTTCCCTCTTCTTTGCATTCCTTGTTCTTCGATAACGACCCCTCTTCTCCGGGGTACTTGTTCTTCTATGATGAAATTTTCCTCCGTAATATGAACGATGGCTTCTTTCGGCTCCGAAACAAGATCAAAACTTTTTTTGTAGGAAATCCATTCCCCGTTGATCCAATCTAGCACGTACATATCTTTCAATTGGGCGGGACCCCTTTCTTCCGTATAGGTAACAGGCCCTACTTTAAAATTTTGGACGGGCTTGCGTCTACATTGCTCCGGAAGTTCTTCCGTAATGATTAAAAGGCCTCTTTCCGTTTGCGTGGCTTGTTGATAGGCCGTACGTAATGCTTCATCCAGTGTTTGCCCGGTAGCGGGGTGAATGGCTACTTTTTGCAAATCCCGGATATCTTTTACAAAATATCCGGAAAAATTTCTTCCGGTTGGATCTTGAAGAGCATAGCGCAATATAAGAGCCATATCGCTATACTCCAGCCCCGTTCTTCGCGGGGCCTCTTGGCTGACTCTTGCGAAAGAGGTCATATATCCCGGAGAATCACAAGAACGCGACAGCAGCTCTATTTGTCGCGCTGCCGTGCGAAAAATCTTGTTGGACAACGAACTAATCATTGTATTGGCCGCACTTTGTCCTTCCACCGGCAATTGACAAAGAGATATACTCTTTTTATAATCAACAAATTCTTGCCATATCGCAACGCGAAAATATCGATTCGGCAATACATAATGCTTTGCAAAGTAAGCGGATCCTTTTTGGGCCATTATATTTATTACGTGACGAGAAACCGTCAAGGGTCCTTTCCCCTGTGCAAAAGCAGGTATTGCAAACAAAACAGATAAGAATATAGCAAATAAATATCGCATTTTCTTCTCCAAAAGAGATTTTGGTATTATTGTAGAAATCTTACACAAACACCGCCAGGGCCAAAAGGCCTATTTCCCGGCTGGGACTAAAAATCCCCGGGGGGAAACCCGGGGGATTTGCAAGAGAAAAGATTATATGGTGTAGGTAAAAATCAAACTTTCGTAGGGTTTGATTTCTATTTCCCAATCGCCGCTGTTCATTTCCGCAGTAACGTGAATGGAAGTGTTTGTTAATTCCTCGTGCAGCACTTCCCCTTGCGCTCCTTTGAAACACAAGCGACCTTTGGCGTATGTATCACTGTAATTGATAAGCACCAATTTGACGGTGTTCATCTGTTTCCATTGCCATGCCAAAATATTGCGATGGGAAGAATCGTCCATTCCTACGGAAGAAACGTCTACCAACGACCATTGTCCTCCGTGAAAAGCAGGATCGGACGTAATTTCAAAAAGTTTCCAATAATAATCTTCTACGCTCTTATCCTTCGGAAAATCGTTGCGGATGTATTGAATCGGCAAACGAGCGGGCCGACCCCACACTTGAAACAGGTAGAAAAGCCGCGCCCCCGGTAACGTAGAAATAATCGTAGCGGCCGCCAACGATTTTTCCCTCCCGAACGCTTTTAAACTATCTTCTTCGTCGTGATTAGAGGTAAAACGAATGGAACGCATTTGGAACAAATGTTCCGCCATTAAGTGACCGCGAATATTTTCCGCATTGGAAAAACGCAACCGGTCATACAATACTTTATCGTAGGTATAATCAAAACCCATTTCTTGAATATCCCACTCCAATCCCCAGTAAACCTCGGCAATAAACGTAAATTCCGGGTGAACAGAGCGGATTCGGCTTAGGGCTTGTTTCCAAAATTCTTCTTTGGGCAATTCCCCGCCGATAAATTCCCACCATGTATCGCGTTGGACGCGATTGAGGGAAAGCATGGCCATATCACAACGGACACCGTCGCACAAAGAAGCCACTTTTTCTAAGTTTTGAAGCATAAAATCCCGTGTTTTGGGATTAAAATAGTTCAGTTGTGCCGTATCGGTCCACGGAGCAAAATACGGATCCCGGCCGTGGGCAACATACACACCGTTTGCGTTCTTAAAAAACCAATCCCGGTGCGTTTGAGGTTCTTGTGTCCCGGTGTTGATATATAAATCAGGGTCTGAAGTAACAGTAGGACTATCGATTGCCATGTGGTTGCCTACAAAATCCAACAACAGGTTAATTCCCATGGCATTGAGGCGCGTATGTAAAGACGCTAAGGCCTCGTTCCCACCCAAACGTTGGTCCGCCACATAATCGTACACAGCGTACGGGGAAGCCGTAACATCTTCTACACTGAATTGCGGTTGAATTATGCGAATTTGATTTAAAATTTCGTCATTTTCTCGCGCAATTTTTTCCGCCATTGGGCTTGTTTGCCAAACACCCATCAGCCAAACGGCATCAAAGCCGGCCTTTTTGACACGCTCCCAATATTCTTGCGGAACCGTGTCCAACGTGAGAGATCGCCCCTCTTGTTCCTCAAAGCGTTTGAGCCAAGAGCGCGTATTAATCTCTAAAATATGTGGATTTGTTCTCATTGGTTGTCCCCTGATATTTCCCCTTCTATTTTTATACCAATTTAGACGCAAAAAGTAAATAGTTTTTTTTACAGAAAAAATAAACAAAAAACCCCGGCCGGAGCCGGGGTCTTTGTTTAAAAGCAGGCGTGGCTATTTGGCCATTTCTGCCACCTCGTCGGTTTTTTCTTCCTCATCCTTGACCACAGGAGCGATACGAGCAATCTTATCGCCGCCTTCCATTTTGGCCAACGTTACCCCTTGGGCATTGCGGCCTACGGAGCGGATATCCGCACAGCGTACGCGGATAGTCATACCTTTTTCGGTAATGATCATGAGGTCTTTGGATTCGTCCACTAGTTTGATACCGACTACATGTCCGTTACGGGCAGAGGTTTTAATGGTAATAACCCCCATGCCGGCACGGTGTTGGCGTTTGTATTCGCTAAATTCGGTACGTTTCCCGAATCCGTTTTCACAAACGGAGAGGACATCCGGTTGGAGCCCGCCGTCGTTGGGTGCTTGCTCCATCCCGACAACAACATCCCCTTCTCCTAATTCGATAGCGCGTACACCTTTTGCCGGGCGCCCCATCGAACGGACTTCGTTTTCATCGAAACGGATGGATTTACCGTTCTTGGTGGCAATTAAAATATCCGATTTGCCGTACGTCATTTGCACACTGATCAGAACATCCCCTTCTTCCAGGCCGATGGCTATAATACCGGAACGGCGGATGTTGGCAAATTCCGAGAGTGCCACACGTTTAATAGTTCCCAACCGGGTACACATCGTGAGATATGCTTTTTCTTTTGTAGCATCTTTGGGGTTAAAATCTTCCACCGCAATAGCAGAGGTTACTTTTTCTTCCCCGACGAGCTGCAATAAATTCACGAGGGCTTTTCCTTTGGACATGCGGGTCCCTTCGGGAATTTCAAAGGCACGTAAAGCAAACACACGTCCACGGTTGGTAAACATCAACACGGTAGCGTGCGAAGAAGCAATAAACAAGTGTTCCATAAAATCTTCTTCTTTTGTTTTGCTACCGATAATACCTTTTCCGCCGCGGTTTTGGCTCTTATAGGTACTGAGCGGGATGCGTTTGGCGTAACCGTCATTAGAAATGGTGATGACGACGTCTTCTTTTTCAATCAAATCTTCCATTGAGAAATCCGTCATATCCGGGCCGATTTGCGTGCGGCGCGGGTCATCGTAATCTTTTTTGAGTTGTTTGAGTTCGTCCACAATGATATCCAAAATCTTTTGCGGGCTGGCCAAGATGGCTTGCAAATCTGCAATCAACTTTAAAAGATCTTTGCGTTCGTTTTCAATGGCCAAAGCGGAAAGTTGCGTCAGTTGATGTAGCCGCATATCCAAAATAGCTTGCGCTTGCACTTCAGAGAGAGTGAAGCGGGTCATCAGCGTGAACTTGGCTTCGGTCGGGTCTTTGGCTTTGCGGATAATGGCAACTACTTCATCCATGTTCGCAATTGCTATAAGCAAACCGTTCAAGATATGTTCACGGCGTTGCGCTTTGTTTAAATCAAATTTGGTACGATTGGTTACCACTTCTTGGCGGTGTCTTACATACGCCTTCATCACTTCTTTGAGGGACAACACGCGCGGGCGACCGTCCACGATAGCCAGCATATTGACCGGGAAAGACGTTTGCAGTTGTGTATGTTTGAAGAGGTGATTTAAAACCACTTGGGCGTTGCCGTCGCGTTTTATTTCAATGACTAAACGCATTCCACGGCGGTCCGACTCGTCGCGAATATCGGAAATATCGGTTACTTTTTTATCACGTACCAAAGCCACAATACTTTCGATTAAAGAAGTTTTGTTTACCTGATACGGAATGGCTGTTACGATGATAGCTTCACGGCCGTTTTTGCGTTCTTCAATTTCCGTTTCGGCTTGTACTTTGACGCTTCCGTGACCGGTTTCAAAATATTCGTAAATTCCTTTTGTACCGCGGATAATAGCACCTGTCGGGAAATCCGGCCCTTTGATGATTTTCATCATCTCTTTGGTGGTAATGTCCGGGTTTTTGATATAGGCAATAATACCGTCGCACACTTCCCCTAAATTATGAGTGGGAATGTTGGTGGCCATACCTACGGCAATACCGGCCGATCCGTTGACCAATAGCGCCGGCAATTTGCCCGGCAGGACGGACGGTTCTTCCAAAGAGCCGTCGTAATTGGGAATCATTTTGACGGTATCTTTGTCTAAATCGGCCAACATTTCATCGGAAATGTGCGCCAATCGGCATTCCGTATAACGCATAGCGGCGGCAGAATCTCCGTCAATGGAACCGAAGTTCCCTTGCCCATCTACCAGGGGTTTGCGGATAGAAAAATCTTGCGCCATACGCACCAGCGTATCGTATACGGCGGTATCTCCGTGCGGGTGATATTTACCGAGTACATCCCCCACCACACGGGCGGATTTTTTGTAGGGTTTGTTATATTTCAAACCCATTTCGTTCATGGAATAAAGCACACGGCGATGCACCGGTTTTAAACCGTCGCGCACGTCCGGCAAGGCACGGCCTACAATAACGCTCATGGCATAGTCAATGTAGTACGAGCGCATTTCTCCGGCAATGTCGCGTTGTTGAATATTGCCAAACAAGTCCACATTTGGGGTGGCTGTCGGTTGGTTGGTTTCTTCACTCATTTCAAAAATCTCCTAATCAATCAAATCGTGGGGCATGTGGCCCCGTATGTTAAATATCCAAGTTTTTGACTTCCAAGGCGTGGGATTGGATGAAATCGCGACGCGGTTCCACGCGGTCTCCCATCAGCATCGTAAACGCTTGTTCCGTATCGGTAGCGTCGTTGATTTTTACTTGAATTAGTTTGCGTTTGGCTGGGTCCATAGTGGTTTCCCACAATTGCTCGGGGTTCATTTCCCCTAACCCTTTGTAACGCTGAATGGTAGCGCCGGCGGTGGCAGCATCTTTAACGGCTTTTAACAATTCCGCTAAGCTGTATACCAACACATCGGTTTTACCGTTGTTGACTTTGAAAAGAGGATTTACTTTTTCCTTTTCGTTTTCAATCAGCGGATAGTTCGCAAATGTAAAGCCGAACGTTTCCAACTTTTTCCCGTCGGCTAATAATTTGCCGAACTCAAATAAACTTTGATGTTCCGGCACAAAATTTTCGTTGGCTACCGTATCGGCATCAATACCGTCGGCCAATAATTCTTCACGTTTTTCAGCCACGTATTGATCTTCATACGCGCGGTAATCTTGCTCCGTGTAAAAATAGCGGAAACCGCCACTTTTAAGCGGAATACGATAAACCGGGACTTGTCCTTCCTTAAGGAAAGCTGTAAAATCGGCCAATGTAATATTTTTGATTTCCAATTTGGCCAACACTTCTTCCACATCGTGCAACGTTTTGAGCAAATCGCGCAATTGTGCCGATGTAAGGGCTGTTTTCTTTTGCATATCGGTCACCGTTACCGTCGCCAATCCTTCCTTCATCAACCATTGTTGCATCTGGTCTTCGGTTTGGAGGTATTGTTCCGATTTACCCTTTTTGACTTTGTACAACGGCGGTTGCGCCAAATAGATGTGTCCCGCATCGATAAGCGGCTTTAATTGGCGATAGAAGAATGTTAAAAGCAACGTAGAGATATGTTGTCCGTCCACATCGGCATCAGCCATCAAAATAATTTTATGATAGCGCAGTTTGGAAATATCAAAACCGCCTTCTCCTTCCCCTACACCCGTACCCACGGCTGCAATCAAATCACGCACGGTGTCCGAAGATAAAATACGCACAAGCGGCGCTTTTTCTACGTTTAAAATTTTACCGCGCAACGGCAAAATAGCTTGGAAGACACGATCGCGCCCTTGTTTGGCAGATCCACCGGCTGAGTCCCCTTCTACGAGGAAGAGTTCGCATTTTTCTGCGGCTCTTTCTTGACAATCGGCCAGTTTACCGGGCAACCCCCCGCCTTCCAAAGCACCTTTGCGGCGGGTTAAATCGCGCGCTTTGCGTGCCGCTTCGCGTGCAACAGCGGCTCCCATACATTTTTCACAAATGGCACGGGCTGTTTTGGGGTTTTCTTCAAAGAAAGTGGCCAAGGTATCGCTTACTACGGAGCGGACAATTCCTTCCACCTCGCTGTTTCCTAATTTCGTTTTCGTCTGCCCTTCAAATTGAGGATGCGGAATTTTTACGGAAAGTACCGCAGCCAACCCTTCCTTAATATCATCCCCGGTTACAGAAATGTCTTTATGTTGTTTACCGAGGTTGTTATTTTTAATATATTCGTTGACCAAACGCGTTAATGAACTTCTAAATCCGCTTAAGTGCGTACCACCTTCTACGGTATGAATGTTGTTCACAAAAGAGAAGACATTTTCCGAATAACCTTCGTTGTATTGGATGGCAAAAGAAATATAATTATCACCGATTTCCTTTGTTAAATAAATGGGGTCCGGATTGATCACCGTTTTGTTGGTGTTCAAATACTTTACAAATTGGGAAATTCCCCCTTCAAAGTGGAAAGTAACGGTTTGGTTATCTTCTTTGCGTTCATCGGTATAAATAATTTTTACCCCTGCATTTAAAAATGCAAGTTCACGCAACCGGTTCCCGATAGTTTCATACGAGAAAGCGAGCTCTCCGAATATTTCTTTATCGGCGTGGAACGTAACTTTTGTACCGTGTTCTTTCGTTTCGCCGATCACTTTTACCGGTTCTTCCGGTTTGCCGCGATGATAGCGCTGATAATGTACTTTTCCGTCACGGCGGACTTCTACGTCCATCGTATCAGACAATGCGTTTACACACGAAACACCTACCCCGTGTAAACCGCCGGACACTTTATAAGCCCCGGAATCAAACTTACCCCCTGCATGTAAAACCGTCATTACTACTTCTAAGGCGGATTTATTGCGTAGTTTAGCATCCTTGGCATTTTTCATCAAATCCACCGGAATACCACGACCGTCATCACTGATAGAACAAGTCATATCATCTTTAATTGTAACGGTAATGGTGGTAGCACCACCTGCTAAGATTTCATCTACAGAGTTATCCACAACTTCATACACTAAATGGTGTAAACCGGGCAGGCCCGTAGAACCAATATACATGGCCGGACGTCTGCGTACGGCTTCTAATCCTTCTAAAACGGTAATTTTAGAAGAATCATAATTCTTTTCTTGTTTTTCTTCAGTTGGCATTACAAACTCCTTACGAAATATCAAAAATTATTTAATTTCTATTTTTTTTATCCACGGTGTGGTAAAATTTTTGTTTAATTCTTTTATCAATTGTGTTCTGCGTGCTATTAACTCATTTTTAGCAACAGCTGCTTTTACTTTCACAAATAAAGTATCTCCTTGCACAGCATGTAACACCCAAAAAGCAGCTTTGTTACCTACTAATTTTTTCCACACATGCTCTAATATCATTAACCGGTTCAACCGCTGGCTTAACGGACTATATCCATTGACCAGCTCTTGAGTGCTGCGCCATTGTTTTTTGGGATTTTGACCAAATTTCATTAAGCTCTCATCGGCATGATAACGTATTTAAATGTGTTTTCCCCTACAGGTTCCAATAAAGCCGGTTGGGAAGCATTGACAAACGAGAAAGATACTTTTTCCGTTGAAATCGTCTTTAATACGTCAATAATATACTGCGGTTTAAATGCAGCATCAAAAGTTTCCGAAGAATATTTTACCGGTAATTCATCCGTAAAATCCATTGTTTGTGAATTTGAGGAAACGGTTAACAAATTATTTTCTACTTTGTATTTGACAACACTACCAAATTCCCCCGCGCACAACGCCGCACGACGCGTAGAAGCCAATAAATCTTTGGTAAATACTTCAAATGTGATATTTTTTTTCGTCGGAATTACTTGATTATAATTTGGAAAATTTCCTTCTATTAAACGGGAAATAAAAGTGGTTTCTTTCATCATAAAACTGACTTGGTTAGAAGATACGTTCACTTCTATTTTTGTTTCTTTATCCGGTTTAGCAATACTGATATACCGGCAAACTTCCGTTAATACTTTGGTAGGAATAATAATCTTAAATTCTTGACTTCCTTCAATGGCTTTATGGGTGGACACCGCCAAACGACCTCCGTCTGTGGCAACTACTTCAAACTTATCGGTCATATTATTCCACAATAAACCGTTTAAAATATAGCGTGTTTCTTGCGTAGAAGCAGAAAAAGCTGTTTTTTCTACCATTTTTTGTAATACAAGCGGATCTAATACTAAACTGTTCGCATGCTCTACTTCCGGAATGGCAGGGTATTCTGAGGTAGGGGTACCAATGACCCAAAATTTGCTTTTCCCTGATTTTATATGAACTTTATTGTTTTCATCACAGTGAATCGTAATTTCTTTATCATCCGCTAAATTCTTAATAATATCCGCAAATTCTTTTAAGGGAACAGTGATACTTCCTTCTTTTTCTATTTCAGCCGGAACAAAGTGAACAGTGGCCATTTCCATATCGGTACGAACTAATTTTAATTTTCCTTTTTTTGCTTCCATTAAAAAGTTATGCAAAATAGGCCGTGTGGTACGGGAAGATACTCCTGTAGAAATAACTTGAATTCCTTCCAAAAGAGTGGCTTTAGTAATATTTATTTTCATTTTTTATATCTCTTATTATTGTTCTGTTGATTGTGTGAATAATGTGAATTTAACAATACAGTTTATTGGACAGATCTGTGTATAACTGCTGTTTTTTATCAACATTACCCACATTTCAAAAATTTATTCAGGCTTTTTTATTAGTACTACACTTTTTACAAACAACTTATTCACTACTTATCCACAGCTTTAATATCCAGAATCATTCTGTTTATTTCGGCTGCAAAAAATGGGTCCGTATTTATTTTGTCGCGCACTAAATCTCTGGCGTGAACAACGGTACTGTGATCGCGATTAAATTCCCGTCCGATTTCCGGCAAGGATAAATCCGTCATTTCCGTTGTTAAAAACATTGCAATCTGACGGGGCCAGGCAATGGATTGGTTTTTCTTTTTTGAGTTAAAATCTTCCATTTTAACGGCAAAATGTTTTCCGACGATCTTTTTAATATTATTTACGTTTATAATAATATCTTCTTCGTTCACCAAACGGTCGGCTAATAATTCTTTGGCAATCGGAATTGTAGGGACGACATTATTTGTTTTACAATAGGCGCGTATTTGGTTTAAAGAACCTTCTAATTCGCGAACACTGGATTGAATTCCTTCCGCAATAAATACTAAAACATCATCACCGATGGTAAAATTCATTAAATCACGTTTTTGGCGCAAAATAGCAATACGTGTCTCCAAATTAGGACGTTTGATTTCCACGGGTACGCCCGATAACAAACGGGAAGATAAACGTTCATCTATTTCCAATTGTTGAGGTGTTCTGTCGGAGGATAAAACAATTTGTTTTTGATTTCCAAACAGTTTATTAAAAATGTAAAAAAATTCTTGTTCGGAAGCGGATTTTCCGACTACAAATTGAATATCATCTACTAGTAAATAATCCAATGAGTAATATTTTTGACGGAAGATATTGGTAGATTTGGTTTGTAAAGATTCAATATAATCACTTACAAATTCTTCCCCCGTCATATATAGAACTTTTGCACTTGGATTTTCTTTGAGTACCTGATTTCCGATAGCATGTAATAAATGGGTTTTTCCTAAACCGGGAGCGGAATAAATCACTAGCGGATTATACCCCTTTACTCCTAATTTTTGGGCAACGGTTTGGGCCGATTTATAAGCAAAACGGTTGGAAGGAGATTCAATAAAATTTTCAAACGTATATTCGGAATTTAACCGTGCCGCAAACGGATTTACCGTTACCGTGGGTGCGGCAACGGAAGGAACTACCTGACGCGCATCCATTACGACCGGATTTTCCGTTTGAATAATTTGATAAATAATTTGAATTTCGGTTCCCGTATGTTTTAAAAAAGTATCTTTAATAACAGATTGGTACCGTTCTTGAATCGTTTTTCCCCAAACAGCATTAGGAATTGTAATAGTTAAAAAAGGTTGTTCATACGATAATTGAGCTGTTTTAAACCACAATTCGTATGCATCTTTTCCTATGATATGTTCCACTTCTTGTAGTATGGGAGCCAAAATAGGATTTTCTTGAAAATTTTCCACAACACACCACCAACAATTGAAAAATGAATTATTTAAATATTACCACTTATTAGGGTACTAGGTCAATCAAAAAATAGTTAAAATGGCTAAAAAAAGGAAAAAAAGGCGTTTAAATGAATTTTTGTAAAAAAAAGCTATAAACTATCTAAAAAATCAAAAAAACGCGTTAAAATAGCCGTTTTATTGATTTTATTAAAAAACGGGGAAAATTAACCGGATTATAGTATAATAGAAAATAAGGTTGGGTAAGAGAACAAAGGAGTTGTTTATGTCCGGGAAATATACGATGGGCGGGAAACCGATTACTATTTCAGAGAAGGATTTTAAAATAGGCGACCGAGCCCCTCTCTTTAAGCTCGTTGGGAATGAATTAAATATTCTCACAAACGACTTATTTTACGGAAATGTAGTGATTTTATCATGTGTTCCTTCGATTGATACGCCTGTTTGCAGTATACAAACGCGTCGTTTTAATCAAGAAGTCACGAAAATATCAAAAAATATCCGTGTAATAACGGTTAGTAAAGATTTACCGTTTGCACAAATTCGGTGGTGTGCCGCAAACGGAATAGAAAATGTAATTATGGCATCGGATTACCGCAACTTCGGATTTGCTACGGATTATGGTGTGTTGATAGAAGAATTAGGATTACTCGCCCGGGCGGTTTTTATTTTAACACAAGATGGAAAAATCGCTTATATCCAACGGGTGCCTGAAATGACGCAAGAGCCGGATTATGCGCCTATTTTAGCGGTAGCAAAAGAATTAGCGTAAGGGGGTCGTATGACGAATCAACAAGAAATTTTTAAATGTGAAGTATGCGGGAATATTGTAGAAGTACTTCATGCGGGGGCCGGTTCGTTGACATGTTGCGGACAACATATGAAGAAAAAAATAGCGGGAACTTCAGACGGAGCTGCCGAAAAACATGTTCCTGTGATTGAAAAGACAGCACAAGGATATCTTGTCAAAGTAGGCAGCGTGGAACATCCGTCCACTCCGGCTCATTATATTGAATGGATTGAGATTTTCTGCCCGGAAACGGGATTTGTGCAACGCAAATGGTTAAAGCCGGGAGAAACACCGCAAGCTTTATTTAGTTGTCAAGCAACACATATTATTGCTCGTGAATATTGCAATTTGCATGGTTTGTGGGAAGTGGAATTTAAATAAGAAAGAACAACCTCCCCTTCAAGGGGAGGTTCTTTAAGAAGGAGAAAAAATGCAAGCAATACAAATTTCGGAAAAAGTATATTGGGTAGGAGCCATTGATTGGAATATTCGGGATTTTCACGGTTATTCTACCCACCGTGGTACGACGTACAATGCGTATTTAGTATTGGGTGATAAACCTGTTTTAATTGATACAGTTAAAAAAGAATTTTATGAAGAAATGATGGCACGGATTCGCAGTGTAATAGATCCAGCCACTATTCATATAATTGTTTCTCTTCATTCGGAAATGGATCATTCGGGCGCTTTGCCCCGTGCGGTAGCGGAGATAAAGCCCGAGGAAGTATATGTATCCCCAATGGGGATGAAACACATTACGGCACAATTTCACCGCGATTTAAAATTAAAGACAGTTAAAAACGGCGACGAAATTTCCATTGGCAACGATACCCTTACCTTTATCGAAGCGCGTATGCTCCACTGGCCCGACAGCATGGTGACGTATTTGGAAAAAGAACGCATCTTATTTTCAAATGATATTTTCGGGATGCATTATGCTACTTCTCAGTTATTTGACGATGAGAACGAAGAACGCATTTGGAAATATGAGGCAGAAAAATACTATGCCAACATTATATTGCCTTATTCAGACATTGTTACCCGCTTTTTGGGACAAATAAAACAAATGGGTTTATCTCCCAACATAATTGCTCCGGATCACGGTTTTATTTGGCGTAAAGATCCCACAAAAATTGTGGAACTCTACGGTAAATGGGCGGCCCAGCGGCCGACGAGGAAAGCCGTTGTTGTGTACGATACAATGTGGGGTAGTACGGCAAAAATGGCTACAGCTATCGCCGACGGAATTCGAGAAGGCGGTGTAACTGTAAAAGTAATGTGTATGCACGGGTGTGACCGTAGTGCAGTGGCTACGGAACTGCTAGATGCGGGGGCTCTTGTGGTGGGATCCCCGGTGCTCAATAGCCAATTTTTTCCGTCGATGGCGGATGTTTTGTGTTATCTAAAAGGGTTGCGTAAGAAACATTTAATAGGGGCTGCTTTCGGTTCGTACGGTTGGAATGGTGCTCCGTTGGACGGATTAAGTAAAACGCTTGAAGAAATGGGAGTAGAAATTATTTCTCCCGTGCTAAAAACCTCTTTTGTACCGGAAGAATCCGTATTATCATCTTGTCGAGAATTAGGTGTTACCATTAGCAAAACGCTTGCAGAAAAAGTAAAATAAACTATGGAACAAAATCTTTGCTTAGACGGTTTGCGTGCTTGGACGTATGGGCTTTATTTGGTGTCGTCGTACGACGAAAAGCACAAAAATGCTTTAATCGTAAATACGGCGTTTCAGGTAACCGCACAACCGGCACAGATTGCCGTAAGTATCAATAAAAACAGTTTTACGAGGGAAATCCTTCTAACAAGCGGAAAGTTTGCCGTGATGGCTTTAGAGGAACAAACGCCGTTTGTTTTTATTGGACGTTTTGGTTTTCGAAGCGGAAGAACGTTTCATAAATTTGAAAATATGGAAATTTCCGTCGGGAAAAACGGCTGTCCCTTACTGTTACAACATACCTTGTCCGCCGTGGAAGCTTCGGTTTTGCGCACTGTGGACTTACCGACGCATACCTTGTTTATCGGTCAAGTAACGAATACACAGGTATTTAATCCTACGGGGAAACCTTTAACTTACGAATATTATCACAATGTTTTAAAAGGAAAAACTCCGGTAGGAGCAACGCATCTTTCTTAAAGGAGAAAAGATATGATCAAATATGTATGTGAAGTTTGCGGGTATGTGTATGACCCCGCTGTAGGGGATCCGGAAAACGGTGTCCCTGCCGGTACCAAATGGGAAGATGTAAAAGAAGGTTGGGTCTGCCCTGTTTGTGGGGTAGGAAAGGACCAGTTCAAGCCGGAAAATTAAAATAAAAGGGTGTTTTGAAAAAAATGCTTAAAAATTAAGTATTTTTAAGTAATAAAAACAAAGCCCCTCTTTTTAGAGGGGTTTTCCCACTTAGTTTATGAAGATTTTGTATGTTATTACTTCCACAGATGTAGGTGGCGCGGAGAAAGCCCTATTGGGGTTAGTGCGTTGCATGGCAAAAAACCAACAGGTGAAAGTAATTTCTCTAAAACCATTGGGCAAGATCGGAGTTCAATTAAAGGAAACAGGGGCCCAGGTCGTTTCTTTTAATATGAAAGGGATTGGTCTGCAAGCGGTGGGTCGGTTAAAAAGAGAAATAAACTCTTTCCAACCGGATATTATTCATGCCATGCTTTTCAGAGCGATTGAATACACGCGGTTGGCATGTCAAAAATCTTCTTGTAAACTGCTTACAACGATGCATTTTGATTTATCAAAAAAGAATTTGTTTTTACGGAAAATGGATTCTTTTTTAAAACATAAAGATTTTATCTCATTGGCTGAGTCAAAAAATACCTTTAATTTTTTGGTACAAAAACAAAAATATCCAAAAGGACAAGTATTTTTGATTCAGAATTCACCGGAAAAATACTTATTTTTTAATGATTTATCTATTAGAAATACAATGCGTTCTCATTTTGGTTATACCACGCAGAATTGTATTTTTTTAAGCGTCGCGCGTTTGGTTCAAGAGAAAAATCCCCAATTGTTATTGGATGCTTTTTCTCAAGTTTTTCAAAAGCATCCTTCTGCCCGGTTGGTGTATGTAGGGGAAGGGTATGAACGGCAAAAATTGGAAAATTTAGTGCAAAAAAAGAACCTACAAAGAGCGGTTTTATTGGCAGGAGAACAAAAAAACATCAACGATTGGCTTAATATGGCCGATGTATTTGTACTACCTTCTGTGGAAGAGTCCCTGCCAATCGCTTTATTAGAAGCATTGAAAACAGGAAAACCCTGTATAGCAAGTGCTGTGGGAGATATCCCTTTATGGGTTAAGACGGGAGAAAACGGTTGTTTAGTCCCCCCCCGCCGTAAAAAAGATTTAGTAAAAGCGCTTTCTTTCTGTGTGGAAAATCCGTTGTTAAGAGAGAAGATGCAGAAAGATTCGCTAAAAAAAGCAGAAAAAATAAAAGATAGTATTGAAGAACATCAGCTGTTATATCAAAAAATAATGGAGGAAAGTTTTCACGTGAAAACTTTAAACTAAATGGAACTACGACTATTTATAATTGCTTGTATTATGTATATTTTTACATGGGTCACACGTCGCCTGCAACGCCTTGGTAAAATCACGTCCGGCGCTTATTTTGGCGTGTGGCATGCCCTTTTTCTCTTTCTGATCCTTTCGGCAGCGGCGTATATGTTCTTATTTGTAAAAAATGGGGGGGAAAGCGTCCCTACACAATGGGGAGTATTATTGCCGCTAGAAGTGTTAATTTTTGGTATAGCCGTATATGGATTTTATTGCGCTAAAAAAGCAGATAAAGCAAAGCAAGAAAAAATTACTAAGAGCGATTTAGATTGGAGCAATACGGTCTATTTTGCTGGTTTTGTGGCTTCAATTGTGATGTTCTTTTTTATACAAGCTTTTCAAATTCCATCGGCCTCTATGAGATATACGTTAGTAGAGGGAGACCATTTGTTTGTGAACAAGGCAGTTTATGGTTTCCGTGTTCCCTTTACAAATATCCGATTTGGACAGTTTAAAGAAATTCAAAAAGGAGATGTTGTAATTTTAAAGTTCCCAGCCGTTTCCAGAGAACAACTTAATTGCGGCCCGGAAACACAATATGGAAGAGATTTTGTAAAAAGAGTTGTGGCTTTGCCGGGAGATACCGTACAAATCAAGGAAGGCCGTTTATGGTTAAACGGAGAACAGGTGCCACAGCAACCTTATGAAGTATATCAACCGGTGGAACGTATACAGGCGGAAATAGCAGAAGGGGAAGAAGATATATATCAAACCCTTTGGGAGCAACATCTGCTGGATAACTATATCCCCGGGTTTGAATTACGGGATTCTTTTGGACCGGTTGTAGTGCCGGAGAATTCTTATTTTGTAATGGGGGATAACCGGGATGAATCTTGCGATTCCCGTTTTTGGGGACCGGTCCCTCGGGAGAATATAAAAGGAAAAGCGTGGTTTGTCCATTGGCCGTTAAATAAGATACATTTTATTAAATAGTTTTCACGTGAAAACTGGCAAATATAGAGATTACACCCCCGCTTATGCGGGGGTTATTTTAGAAGAATTTTTTCAGTAGGAAATCTTGCTTTTTTTGTCTAATTAATGTTTAATATAAATATAAGGTAAGGGAGGAACTATGGGAGAAATTGTAGTTATTGCTAACCAAAAAGGAGGAGTGGGGAAAACAACCACTTCTATTAATTTAGCATATGCATTGGCTTGCTTAAATCAGGAAGTTTTATTAGTAGATTTCGATCCGCAGGGAAATGCAGGATCTGGGCTGGGTGTTACGGTAGGGAATGGTGAAAAATCTGTTTATCACTTACTTACAAAAACAGCTTCTTTTGAACAAGTTGTTCGGCAAACATCCAATGAATTTTTAGATGTCCTTCCGGCTTGTAAAGATTTAGCCGGTGCGGAAGTAGAGTTAGTAAATGTGCGCGGCCGCGAAAATATGCTTAAAGAAGCATTGGCACCTTTGCGCAGCATGTATAAATATATCCTTATAGATTGTCCTCCTTCTTTAGGGCTCCTTACCTTAAATGCAATGATGGCAGCCGATAGCGTTATTACTCCTGTACAATGTGAATTTTATGCCATGGAAGGATTGGCCCATTTTATGGGAACAGTTCAAAAAATTAAACAATTCCTACATCCCCGTCTTCGTATGGATGGGGGGGTATTGACCATGTTTGATAGGAGGATGAATTTAGCCAAGCAAGTTAAAGAGGAAGTAAGCCGTTATTTTGGGAATAGAATTTATAAAACCCCTATTCCGCGTAATATCCGTCTTGCGGAAGCTCCGAGTTTTGGTCAATCTATTTTTGATTATGAGCCCGCTTGTCCGGGGGCGGATGCCTATATCGATTTGGCAAAAGAATTTTTGATTCGTCGTGGTGCCAAACCGGATGAATATAAGAATTTTCACCTTACTGGGGAAACCCCTGTTAATTACGATTTTGGAGGATGATGACCATGGCCAGACAAGCATTAGGCAAAGGATTGGATGCCTTAATTAAACAAACCCAAGAGGTTTCCAATTTACCGACGGAAAAAGCCGTTGAAGTTGTACAACAAACCGAAGGGATGAGCGTTTCAAAAATCGAAATCAGCAAGATTGTACCGAACCGTTTTCAACCTCGTCGTGTTTTTGATGAAGAAAAACTGCAAGAATTAGCACAATCTATTAAAGAACATGGGCTTACACAACCCATTGTTGTCGTGTATGATGCCGGATTGGATAAATATGAAATTGTGGTAGGGGAAAGACGTTTTCGTGCCACGCAATTAGCCGGTTTGACCGAAATAGATGCTATTGTGCATAAACATTTGAGTGATCAGGAACTCTGTGCTTTGGCGCTGATCGAAAACATCCAACGGGAAGATTTAAACCCGATTGAAACGGCCCTGGGTTACCGTAATTTGATTAATAAGTTTTATATTACGCAAAATGATTTGGCATCATATTGCGGCAAATCAAAAGCGGCTATCTCTAACGCGTTGCGCTTATTGGAATTGGAAGCTCCGTATCAACAAGCGTTACAGGAAGGAACCCTTTCCGAAGGACATGGCCGTGCATTATTGATGGTGGCAGACAAAAAGAAACGGGAAGAACTTTTTAAGAAGATGAATCATCATAAAATGTCAGTCCGTCAAGCGGAAGAAGCGGCCCGCCATGCGATGTTCCCGGCCAAAAAAGAAAAAGCAAGCAAGCGGCCTGTGGAGGCAGTTTCTTTTGAACAAGATTTACAAACGGCCTTAGGGACAAAAGTGGAACTAAAATTCGGCAAAAACATGAAAAAAGGTACGTTGGTGATTCATTACCATTCGTTGGATGAATTGGATAATATTGCCGGTCGTTTGAAAAACAAGATGTTATAAAATAAAAAACCCATATTTTTTATGGGTTTTAATGTTTCTATAATAGCCCCCGGCTTGTGTCCGGGGGATTTTTAGTTTAACGATATAAACTGTGAACTTCGCGCATTTCCAAAAGATCTTTAGTAATATTTTGAAAATCGTGCGCGGTAAACGTTCCGACCAAACTTACGTGAAATAAATTATCTTGTTTGTTTACTTCGCTTTTTAAGATAGTAATTCCTTGTTTTTCAACCTGAGCTACAATCTTTTCTACGATGGACCAACAGGGATCACAGGTTACGTAGAACGTGTCATAATGTTTTACCATTTCCACTACTCTCAATGTTTTACGCAGCCCCAGTTGTAACAATAAAATTGCTGCAGTACTACTAGCTGCCAAGAGATACTCTCCGAATCCTACTGCCATACCAATTGCAGCTACCAGCCAGACATTTGCAGCAGTTGTAATACCGGAAATTTTGTTTCCGTCTCTCATGATAGCACCCGCACCGATAAAACCTACACCGGTTACGACCTGTGCGGCGATACGCCCCGGATCTCCACCGGCAAAACCCATAATCTCTGACATGATTGTAAACATCATAGCCCCTACGCAAATTAAGCAATTAGTGGCAAATCCGGCCGGTTTATCGTGATATTGGCGTTCCATTCCCAGCGCTCCGCCAAGAACAAGCGCCAAACAAATTTTGATAATAATTTCAAGCATAGTATTATCTTACAATACACGACGGTAAAAGTAAAGAAAAATTTAAAAATACCCCGCTTGCGGCGGGGTATTTTGATGCAGAAAACGAAGCTTAGAAACGGAAACCGAGTTTCAATAATATGTCTACGTAATGAAGACGGTCTCGGCCGGTGACGGGTTTCATATCGTCGGTAAGGTCTACCAGATAATAACGTCCTTCTAATCCGAAAATGACGTCTGCATCTATATCAAATTCCAATCCCACACCAACCATTTGTGCAAATTTGGTGCTAGAGAAAGTTTCATGAGAGCTACCGGTTTTCTGTCGGGAAAACACATGTCCAATCCCGGCGCCGAACGGAATATATAAGCGGGTAGCAGAGGAAGGGAAGAAATTCACACGGCCGGTTACTAAAGCGGTAGCAACCCCGGTACGCAGGTAAGAGCCACCCACTTTGTCACTGTCCCCTAATTGGGCATAATTTGCATCTAATCCCAAAGAGAGAAAATTGATAAGATTGCGTTGAAAGCCAATCCCGGCAGACCAACCGGTTTTTCCTAAGTCGATGTTGGTATCGTGGTCACTCCAACCTTCTTGCGGGGCAACCATACCTCCGTAGAATTCTACGCGGGTGGTATTTCTGCGCAAACCGTAATCTTGCAAAGGATAATAATCCTGTGCAAACACGGCGGGAACTGCTAGTAACAACGCACAAGCCAAAAATAATTTTTTCATAGGGCTCCTTTTCTAATTTCTATTTACCTATATTGTAAAACTTTTACAACCCTTTTACAATATGTAAATCGCGGACAGGTTGCTTAAAAGTGCCGGATTTATTTTCTTGTAGGATTTTTTCCCATAAACCTCGGGCTTTTAAAATTTGTTCGGCAATGTCGCGTACGGCGGCATTTCCACCGTTGCGGGGGGACACGTAGAGAGCCAATTCTTTGGCTTCCGGAACGCTGTTTGCTACCGTTAAAGGCAATCCGACACGGGACAAAAGCCCTAAGTCAATTACATCATCCCCGATAAAAGCAATTTCCTGTGGGGCAATATTAAAATTTTTTTCTAAATACGGCAATACTAAATGTTTGGCCGGAGTATTGTAAAACAGGAAATGCATTCCCAACACTTTTGCCCAAAATTCGAGTGTATTGCTTTGTCCGCGCGATACAATCCCCGTGGCAATCCCGCAATGGGACAAAAACATAAGCCCCATTCCGTCGAGTGATTCAAAATGTTTTATTTCCCGTGCGGTACCGGATTCATCCGTAAAAAAGCTTAATGTACCGTCGGTCATTACACCGTCCACGTCGGTCAATAGAAGTTTGATGCTTTTTGCTTTTTCTAAAAACAAAGAAGAAACGTTTTCCATATTCTTATTATACCTTTCTTTCCTGATACGGAAAAAGATATAATTTATCTATGAGAAAGATTTTTGTTCTTCTGGCGAGCTGTGGACTACTACTAAGTAGTTGTACGCCCAAAACAGTAATTAGCCAAACTTATCCGTTCGAAAAAATCAATCGCATTGGAATTATGGCATTTAATAATTCCTATTCTTCCGTGCAAGGTGTTGAAAATTTATTCGCCAAATATTTCCTTTCTTATGGGTTTAAAGTAGTGGAACGGGCACAGCTGGAAAGTGTATTGCAAGAACATCATATTGCCGTTTCCGGATATTTGTCGCCGGAAACAACACGTGAAATCGGCCGTATTTTAGGGGTAGATGTATTGCTGGTGGGAGAAGTAAGTTCCTACACTCCTCCCCGTACGGAATTAACGATGACGTCCTCCCGTAAAATGGAAACACGCCCGGTAATGGCACAAGAAGTAATGAAAATGCCCGATGGAACCTATGTAGGGTATACGCGGCCGGCCGGCACGGAAGTTTCTCGATCTTACGAAGTACGCCCTATAGAATATACCATCAATGCCGAGGTGGGCATTATTGCCAAATTGGTGGATGTGGAGACGGCGGAAATTATTTGGGTCGGTTCTACGAATAGTACCAGCGCGAGCCCCTTAGATGCGGCAGATATGGTGGCACGCAATCTTGTAAAAAGTTTTGCAAAAGAAATAAATAAATTGCAGAGGACAAAATGAGCCCGCAACTATTTGATCTAGATGCACAAACCATTGCTTGGAAATTGTTTTTCGGAAGTGTGAAAATTATGACGCTTTCTTTGCTTTTTGTGGTAGGGGCGTTAGTGGCCGGGCAAAGCTCGGTGGCGCCCGTCAGTGTGCGGTTGCTTACTTCCTACGGTATGGAATTTGCGGTTACGGCACTAAAACCGTTACGACCGTTATTTCCGGAACCGTACATGATAAAATTCAATACAAAATAAAAGAGGCCTTATGTTAGACATTAAACAAATCGTTGCTAATCCAGAAGAAATAAAAAAACGCTTATCGTTGCGCAAGCCGGAATTATCCCGCCAAATAGACGAGGTCCTTTCGAAATATGAAGCATATAAAAAAATCTTGGCGCAAGTGGAGGAACTGCGTGCTAAACGTAACGAAATGTCTAAATCAATCGGCAAAATAAAAAAAGAACAAGGGGATGAAGCCGCCAAAGAAGCGATGGTTGCCGTTGGAAAATTAAAAGAAGAAATGGTGGCGAAAGAGAATGCCCTTGAACCGAAAAAAGCGGAAATTGATAATTTGCTTTTAAGCATTCCCAATGTGCCCAACGAGAAGATTCCGGTGGGGGTATCCGACGCGGATAATCCGGAATATATTGCCTGTTCCCTTGCGTTACCGCAATTTGATTTTAAACCGCTGGATCACCAAGCCGTAGGGGAAAATTTGGGAATTTTGGATTTTGAAGCCGCTGCCGCACTTTCCGGAAGCCGTTTTGCTTTGTTCAAAGGGGACGGAGCCCGTTTAGAGCGTGCTATTATTGCTTTTATGCTCGATTTACACGCGAAAAAAGGGTATACCGAAATTATGCCGCCAGTTATCGTAAATGAAAATATTTTGGTGGGTACGGGGCAGTTGCCAAAATTCCGTGAGGATATGTATGAATTAACCGGAGAACCAAAACAATTTTTAATTTCTACGGCAGAAATTCCGCTTACCAATTTAAACCGTGTTCGCACGGTCCCTTATGAAGAATTACCTATAAAACTAACGGCGTATTCTCCGTGTTTCCGCAAAGAATCGGGCACGTATGGTAAAGATACGCGCGGGCTGATCCGGAACCATCAGTTTGATAAAGTGGAACTGGTAATGTTGTCCAAACCGGAAGATTCCTACAAAATGTTGGAGATAATGTTGGAAGATGCACAAGATGTACTCAGACAATTGGAAATTCCGTATCATGTGGTAGAACTGTGTAGCGGAGACATTGGCTTTTCGTCTGCCAAAACGTATGATATTGAAGTTTGGATGCCCAGTGAAAACCGCTTCCGCGAGATTTCTTCTTGTTCCAACTGTTTAGATTTCCAGGCACGCCGCATGGGCCTTCGTTTTAAAAACGAACAAGGCAAATTGGAATTCGTACATACCTTAAACGGCAGCGGGTTAGCCGTAGGACGTACCTTTGCAGCTATCTTGGAAAACTTCCAACAAAAAGACGGCTCTGTAATTATTCCCAAGGCATTACGCCCGTATTTTGGCAAGGATAAAATAGAGGCCAAATAATGGGAAAAATTGCACGACTCTTTTTTGCGGTCTTGTTTTTGTGTTGCGCCGTGGTTATGCCTGCCCCCGCAGAGATAGTCCTTCCTCCCGATGTAATGGAAGCTGCCAAAGAGGGTATTAACGGAGTTTATAGCTTAGATTTCCAAACGGCCCAAAAAAACATCGAAGAGGTTTTTGCCAAGTATCCGGACCATCCTTTTGCTCATTTCGGTAATGCCATGATCGCCTGGTCTCGCTATGAATACGAGTTTGAAACCAGCGATGAACAACAACGCAAAGTTTTTGAACAAATTTTAGATGAGTCCATAGATGGTATTAAGAGGTGGCTCAAACAAAACCCGGATGACCCCAACGGTTATATGGGGATAGGGGCGCTGTATGGGTTGCGGGCCATGTTTAATATGCGTAACCGTAATTGGGTAACGGCTTATTTCACAGGGCGCAAAGCGATCTCCAATTTGGAAAAATCGTTAAAATTAGATCCTACCTATTACGACGCTTATTTTGGACTCGGTATCTACGAATATTTTGCCGGGACTTTACCCAGCGTGATTAAAGTGTTGGCAAAAATAGTTGCTATTAAAGGAGATCCCGCCAGAGGGGTAGCTTTCTTAAACCGCTCCCGCGAAAAAGCCCTATTTACGGGGGACAGTTCCAAATTAATTTTAATCCAAGTACAGAATACGCGCGGCAGTAAGTTTTATGCACCGGAAAAGTCGCTGGAATATATCCGGGAATTGCACAAAAAATTTCCAAACAATCCATTGATGCGTTATGTGGAAATTATTTGTTTGTATGAAACGGGAGATTTGGAGGGTGTTTCTGCGAAAGCACAGGAATTTTTAGGGCTGATAGGTTCCAATTCTTTTTATAAAGATATCTATATTCCGCGGGCTTATACGGCATTAGGTACGGCGGAAATGGCCAAAGGGAATTTTGAAAAAGCACGCACGTTGTTTGAAGAAGGAGCAGAAAAAATTAAGACACAAGCTCCCAGCCGTTGGGGTGTATGGAACGCGCTGCGCTTAGGGCAAGTGTATGATGTATTGGGCAACCGTGAAAAAGCTCAGGAACAGTACAAATATGTTCTTTCTTTCAAAGATAAGTGGGGCTTTGATGATTTGGCGAAGAAAGGGCTGAAAACGGCCTATACCGTGCCGGCTGATGGGGTGGGGCCACTTCCTCCGTTGTAAGAATTAATAAAAATATCAAAAAAATAAACCCTCGGTTTTACCGAGGGTTTATTATTAAAATTTTGTTTTACTAATTAATTTTCCAATTTGTTCATGTGTTTTTCTTAACTTTTTCATTTCGGCAGCACTTAAACGTTTCGTATTCCCGTTTTTTAAATTTTCCTCAATTGCCAAAATCATGCGAGCATTTTCGGCGGGTTCTCCCACCCATTGAACGCTGTAACTACGTAATTGTTCCAAGGTGGTATCTTTTACTTCGGCAATACGCCACGCCCAATACCGGGCATCTAATTCAGCAATGGGTTTGCGTAAAGCTGTAATCTTTTGATCCATTTTTTTAATTTTTTCCATTGCCGGATTTCCCCGACCGTTTGTGATTAGATTTTGTACGGCTTGTTTGTTTTCTTCAAGCTGTTCCCATTCTTCGGGGGTAATAAATGGAATCTCTTTTTGGCCCAAATATTTTTTAATCAGTGCTATCAATTTGTCGTTGTAGGATTGAGGAGTTCCCCAATTTTTTGATAGATGGTTTAGATCTGCCAACGAGGTGTGCCCTCCGTTTTTTATTTGAAAAGCCCATTGTCGCGCCTCAATATCGATAACTTCCGTTTGAAGTGCTGCGATTTTTTCCCGGCGGGCGGCAATTTCTTCTTTATGCTTGGAAACAGATTCGGGAAGGGGTTTCTTTTCCAAAGAAGATCTCTTTTCACGAGATTCCTTCAAGAGTTGTTGCTCTTGCGGCGTTAATTGTGCAATATCTTTTTGTTGCAAATAGGACTCAACCCGTTGAATTAACGCTTGGTTTCGTTCCGCAGATCCAATCCATAAATGTGAGGCATTATATTGAAGTTCTTGGAAAGAAACGTTGTTATTTCTAACCTGAAGGGCCCAATAACGCGCTTCTATATCAAGATCTTGAAGATCTGAAGCAACGGGGCCTTTCCCGGCGGAAGCCGGGGAGTGCTGCCCTTGTGCCACAGACGGGAAAACAAGCAATGCGCAGGCAAATAGCCAAAAAATATTTTTCATATAGTTCTCCTTTATTCTTGAATAGAGGGATCTTCTTCTATGTCCCACAAATATTCATCGTCGGCCAAATCCTGGTAGAACGCAAAATTCATGCGATTAAACTCTGCCGGATTTGGCAAATACGGGGGCTCTTGCAAGCGAGGTAGTCCTACTACAACAAAAACAATTACTGCTGCAGCGGCAATGCCGAGCCCCCATATTGTTTTTCTTTTAAAAGAATGTTTTTTTGCGCAAATCTGTTCATAGATGCGGCGTTGAATTTGCCCGGTTTTATCCACATCTATTTGTTGATATACTTCGGAAATTTGTTTTTCATCCCACTTCATACATCCTCCAAGATTTTCCGTAATTTCCCCAACGCCCTGTGTAACAGGGTTCCCACATTACTCTCGCTAATCCCCGTCATTTGTGCAATCTGACGGTTATTTAATTGTGAATAAAATTTTAAAGCAAGCAAATCTTGTTCTCGTTTTTCCAACTTCTTCAAAGCCCGTAGCAAATAAAAAGTGCGTTCTTGGGCAGAAAGTTGTTCAAAAGGGGTTTTTTCGTTGGATGCTACTATTTCTTCTTCCGACAAGAGGAAAAACTGTTTTAATTGTTGCCAACGATAATGGTTGTTGACTTCATTACGTGCAATGGTAAAAATCCATTGTTCCGGTAATCCTTTAGTTGCGTCAAATTTATCTTGTTTATCCCATATTTTTTGCCAAGTACGTGCGGCAATATCTTCTGCGTGTGCCGAATTATACACGCGGCTTTGAATGTAGGCAAAAACAGGTTTAAATAATCGTTTATAAATATCTTCAAAGTTCATAAGAGCCCCTTGTCGTGTCCTGCCTACTAAGTATACCCTTGGTGAGAAAAAGTATCACAAAATAATTTGTCCGAAGCACTTGTTGCCTTCGTTGCGTGTAATTTTAGCGCGTACTAATCCGTGGGCCGTGCGGTCTGTGAACACGTTTTGAAAGTTGGCCGTAATGCCTTGCGGGAGACCTTGGCGCTCTTCCATAAATAAAGTTTGTTCTGTGCCAACCAAAGAAGCAGCAAAGTCCGCCCGCAATTGCTGATCCAAAACACGTAACTTATCGGCCCTATGTTTTATTTCCTCGGTTGGTAGTTGGGGAAGAGCCGCGGCCGGGGTGCCGGGGCGGGGGGAATAACTAAATACGTGCAGACCGGAAAGGTGGAGTTGTTTGATAAATTGATAAGTAGTTTGAAAATCTTCTTCGGTTTCTGTGGGATACCCGGCAATTACGTCCGCAAAAATACCGATACCGGAAACGGCTGTGCGCAACTGTTCTACACGGTGTTGATAAGTTTGGGTGGTGTAATGCCGGTTCATTTCTTTTAAAATTTTGTCACAACCGGATTGAAGCGGTAAATGAAAATAATTGCAAAAACGAGCCGGAAACCGATGCATGGCTTCTATGATGCCATCGGTAACCGTGGGCAGTTCTATGGAAGAAAAACGCACCCGCCAAATCCCCGGCAACGGGGCAATAGCCGTGCATAAAGCAGCTAAATCGGCCCCGGTTTGCGGGCAACGGTAATTGCCGATATTGATACCGGTTAAAACAATTTCCAAAAATCCTTTTTGCGAAAGCGTACGAAGCTCTTGCAAGACATCTTGCAACGGTTTTGAGCGTTTTTCTCGGCGGGCATAGGGAACTAAACAATACGAGCAAAAATTATCGCATCCATCCTGTATTTTAATGAAAGCCCGGCTGTGCCCTTCGTGGCCGGAAACGGTCCAACAAATATCTTTTGTTTGAAAAAGTTCTTTGCCCAAATCGTATTTTCCGATAATTTGTGCGCGGGGGAAAACTGCCCGAATATGGTCTTGGTGTGTTGCGGCATAACATCCCGTTAAAACGAGACGGGCATGTGGATTGCGGCGTAAAATTTGACGGATGAGTTTTTCCACATCTTTATCGGCTTGATGGGTAACGCTACAAGTATTGAGTAAACAAATATCGGCTGTTTCAAAAGAAGGGGCGGGGAAATAACCGCTACGTAGGAATTGTTCCAAAATAGCTTGGCTTTCTACCTGGTTAACCCGGCAACCGAATGTTTTGATAAAAAAAGATGTCATAATAATTTTGCTGCCACGGCGATACAAGCCGTTTCCGCGCGCAAAATATTAACTCCCAATGTAACGGGCAATACGCCGGAAGTTTGAGCCAGGGAAACTTCTTGCAGGGTCCAACCCCCGGCCGGACCAACAAAAACACGTACCTCTTTGGGTTCTTGCAACTGTTTCATCCCCCAAGCAAGGGTATGGGTTTGTTCGGCTTCATATGCTAACAAAGAAGGTGTTTTTTGCGCAAGGGCTTGTGAGAATTTTACAGGTGGCAAAATTTGTGGGAGGATCGGCGTGTTGCATTGTTTGCAAGCGCTGAGCATAATTTGATGCCAACGGTCATTTTTCCCATCCCATTTTTTCAAAATATCGTATTCGCTACGGGCCGATAGTAACGGTTGGAAACAAGCCACGCCCAATTGGGTACCTTTATCGAGTACCTCTTCTAACCCGATACGGGAATTGGGGACAAAACATAATGTGAGCTGCAAAGGAACACGGCGAATTTCACAAGGGGTTAGTAACGTGCCGCGAACGAATTTTTTTTGAATTTTGTCGATACGGGCGATAAACTGTTTCCCGGTGCCGTTAAATACGCGGATTTTATCCCCTTCTTTATGGCGTGCCACGGCAGCCGCGTGATGAGCTTCTGCGTCTGTTAAAAAGAATTCTTTTTCTTTAATATCGGCAAAATATTGTGGCACGGTGTTCCCCGATTAGAATAAAAGGATAATTCCCCACAACACAAAAACACCCAATAAGCCAAACAAAACAAATCCCGGGAAAATTCCCATCATCCAGTACAAGAAAGCCCGACCGAAGGAAATATTTCCCCATTGTTTAAGCACGTTTGACAAATAGAAAAACTGCAACCCCAAAACAAACAGCAAGAGGAGAAAAGAAAGAAATTTTACATGCGCGTGCGGGAAGCAGGTAAAAACCAATGCCCCTATAAGAAGAAGTGTTTTAATAAACCCGGCAGAGCCCAACAGCGCAAACAAATCGGAAGAAGGAACCGGTATTTTTTGAAAACTCAGCAACATTCCTGTTAAAGAGGCGATAAAATAACCGAGGGTAATCTCCGCTAAAAAGACAAAGAACAATTTGGTTGTTAGCGAAAAGACATTTAAACCGTCCCCTATGTTAAAAAATACGACCCAGGCGATAGCTGCCACCAGATATCCCACACACGCGGCTGCGAAAGAGCGGTTAGGGAGCAAACGATACCAATTCCCGTCGGGATTTTTCATGTAGTTAAAATAAGATTGTAGAAAATTCATATTATTGAATCCACAAATACGAAACACTGGGAGTGGTTAAACTTTGCAGCTGTTTGGCTACGCTGCGATTGTCTAACGAAGAACCGAAGGAAAACAATATTTCCTTCAAATTCCCGGAGCGAGAAATAATTTTGGGGTTTTCAATTCCGGCCAATTCTCCCGCCAGTTGCAAAGCGGTATCTTCTCCGCCGAGTTGGTCAATAAATCCTAAGTTAAAAGCACGTTGTCCCGTGAAAACGCGACCGTCGGTATATTGGCGCAAAACATCTTCTTTTACTTGCGGGCGGCCGGCTTTTACGGCTTCAAAAAATTGTGTATACGTATCATCCACCATGTCTTGCAGGAGGGCCTTCTCTTCTTCTGTCATTGGACGATAGGCAGAACCGATATCCTTGTATTTCCCGGAGGTAATCGGAATCATTTTTACACCGATTTTATCAAACAATCCTTCCAAGTTGCTGGTTTGCATGATTACCCCTACGGACCCTGTAATTGTACCCGGTTCCGCTACGATTTTGTCGGCGGCCATGGCAACGTAAAAACCCCCGCTGGCGGCTACGTCCCGAAATAAAGCCACTACTTTTTTATTTTGTTTGGCTTTTAAAATTTCACTGTAAATGTTTTGTACGGAAGCGACCGTTCCACCCGGGGAGTTAATATCGAGCACAATCGCTTTGACATTGTTATCTTCTCCGGCTTCTCGGATTTTTTTTGCAATGGCGGAAGCCCCTGATGGGCGCGTAAAAGGGCCGGAGTTGTTATCTTGAGAGATGACTCCATAAATTCTAATCCAGGCAATTTCTCCTTTTTTGGTGCCGAGCGCGGATAAAAGAGAAGATTCCTTATCTTCCTTTACCTCTTCTTTAACGGTTTCTTTTGGATGAAGCGGTTTGAGTGTTAAAAAAAGGCCGCATACAGCGGAAATAGAAAAAAGAACCAACAATGTAACGGCTACCCAATTGAGCGCAGCGGGCTTTTCTTGGGAGGCAGGTTGAGAAGTTAAACTGGTAGAGACGGTTTTTTCGTTTTCCATAAGACGTTTCTCCCATATTGCTTTTGGAATTCCGGTATTGCTAAAAGTATCTTTCTGATTTTCTGTCATAAAAACCTCGTACGAAAAGATGTTAATTTATTATACTAATTTAAAGTGCTAAAATAGGAGCATGTTCTAGTTTTAGGGAGGATTTATGTTGGAAGGGGTTTATACAGCGTTGGCGACGCCGTTTCAACCGGACGGAAAAGTAGATTATGAGGCGCTTGAAAAATTATTATTTGCGCAATTAGCCGCTGGGGTTCACGGTTTTGTATTGTTGGGAACTACGGCCGAAGCGGCCACATTAACGGTAGCGGAACGGCAGGAGCTCCTTTCTTTTTGTACGGCACGGTTGCGTGGGAAAAGTAAAATTATTATCGGTACCGGCACGAACTGTACGACTACTACATTGGAACTTACCCGTCAGGCATGCGCTTTTGAACCGGACGGCGTATTGGTAGTTACCCCGTATTACAACAAACCCAATCTAGCGGGATTAATTGAACATTATCGTCAAGTTGCACAGATAGGATTACCCATTGTGTTGTATCACATCCCCGGAAGAACGGGATTAAAAGTCCCCGCTTCCGTTTTGGAAAAACTTTTGACGTCCGTTACGCAAATTAAAGCGATTAAAGAATCGGATTATGATATGACACACGTAACCGATACGGCGGTAAAATACACGAAACGGCTGGATTATGTGTGCGGGAATGACGATCTTTTCCCACAATATTTGGCCATTAACGCATCGGGAATTATCAGTGCGGCCGCAAATGTTTTTGCACCTTCCTTTGTAAAAATTTACAATTTATTTAAATCAGGGCAAACCGCGCAAGCTTTTGATTTGTTCGCTTCTATTTATGCGCAGATCAAAGCTTGTTATTTGGAAACAAACCCAACGTGTGTAAAATACATGCTTAGCCAATTGGGATTTTGCGGAGAAACGGTCCGGTTACCGTTGGGCCCGGTGTCGGCGGAAAACAAAGCAAAAATAGATGCGTTGTTAATGCGCACGGATGCTTCGTTAAGGATTTAAAAATGGAAACAGTAGGAATTATAGGTGTAAACGGGACCGTGGGGCAAAAATTATTATCCCAATTCAAAAAAATTAAAACGCCTTTCACATTAAAAACATTTGGTCGCAACGATGAAATTCCTGCGTTGGATATTGCGGTATTGTGCACGGACAACCCTGTTAGCGAACGGTTGGTGCCGCAACTCAAAAATCGCGTTGGATTTTTGGTAGATATGTCCTCTCAATTTCGTATGACGCAAGGCGTTCCGCTTGTCATTCCGGAAATCAATCCACATACAATCACAAAAACAACCCGACTTATCGCAAGCCCAAACTGTACCACCACGGGACTTGTTATGAGTTTGGCCCCGCTCAAACCGTTTTATCATTTTAAAGAAGTGTTTTTTTGCTCCTATCAAGCTATTAGCGGCGGGGGAAAACCCTTGTTAGATGATTTCCATACGCCGGGTTCACTATACGCAAATAATTGCGTGCCGCAAATCGGTTCTATTCAAGCAAACGGGCACACCAGCGAAGAGTTAAAAGGGCTTTATGAAACGCGTAAAATTCTGGAAATTCCGGATATCAAAGTTTATTGTCATACGGTACGGGTTTCCGTAGAAAATGCCCATTCCCTGGGGGTTACCCTTCGGGCGGATAAACCGTTTGATTTGGAACAAGTAAAAAAACAGTGGAATAATTTCCCCAACTTGATATATAGCGAAAAAGTAATCACCCCCAAAGAAGTGAGCGGGAAAGAAGAAACTTTTATCTGCCGTCTCCGTTTAGATGTGGAAGATCCTTGCGTGATACACTATTTTGTAACCTTTGATAATTTGTTAAAAGGGGCTGCTATGAACGGACGGCAAATTGTAGAATTGTTATTGGAGAAATTTTAGATGAAAAAAGTATTACTCAACGGGGCCAACGGAAAAATGGGGCAGGCCCTGGCGCGTTTAATGAAAGAACACCCGGAATTAGGACTATCTCCGGCTGTTTTGCGCACCCGCGGTCAAGAAATCCGGGATCCCTTTGATTTGGTAATTGATTTTTCAACACCGGAAGGGGCACAGGAATCTTTTGCTTTGGCAAAATTGCAAAAAAAACCGTTTTTAACGGGAACGACGAATTTGCCGGATTTGTTTTTATTTCAAATGCAAGAAACAACAAAAATTCCGGTTTTTTATGCGCCCAACGTAAGTTTAAGTGTTTATTTTTTTACGGAACTTGTCCGGCAAGCGGAATCAATGTACAGGGGATATGAAGTATCTTTGCACGAAATTCATCACGTGCATAAAAAGGATGCTCCCAGCGGCACGGCCAAACGGTTGGCGGAGGTATTGGATTTGCCTCATGAAAAAGTAACCTATGAACGGACGGGGGAAGTAGTGGGAACACACATTGCCTCTTTTAAAGGGCTCATGGACACCATTACTCTTTCACACGAAGCAACGAACCGCGATTTGTTTGCGCAGTCCGCATTGGAAATTGCTGCTTGGCTGGTAAAAATGCCGGGCGGTTTTTATACGATGAAAAATTTTGCAAATTTTAAATTAAAGGAACGAAAAAAATGAAAATTCATTTTGTAGGTATCGGTGGAGTTGGAATGAGCGCCTTGGCGCAGTTGCATGCAATGGGAAAAGACGAGGTGACGGGTTCGGACCGACTTATTAGCAAGGGATATACGGATATGGCGCTGTGGAAGTATTTAAGAGAGCTTAATATCCGCCTTTTCCCGCAGGACGGTAGCGGAATTGACGAAAAAACGGAATTAGTAGTTTTATCTTCCGCAATTGAAGAAGATAATCCGGAACTTCAAAAGGCACGAAAATTGAATATTCCTACCATGCACCGCTCGGAACTTTTGGCCAAACACGTGGCCTCCCACCGGACGATTGCCGTTTCGGGTACCAGCGGAAAAAGCACCACAACCGCCATGGTGTATGACATTTTGGCGTTTGCCGGACTCAGCCCTTCCGTGATTACAGGGGCCTCCATTTTATCGTTACAAAAAGACCAAGGCGTTTTTGGTAACGTGTATAAGGGAGATTCCGATATTTTGGTAATAGAGGCCGATGAAAGCGATGGTTCGATTGTGAAATATAAACCGCATTTGGGATTGTGTTTGAATTTGCAAAAAGACCACAAGGAAATAGAAGTACTCCAAGGATATTTTAAAGAATTTATTTCACATTGTAAGACGGCAATTATCAACGCGGAAGAAGAAAATTTGCGCACATTGGCCCCGCAGGTCAAATCCTTCGGGTTATCCATGGGAGATGTTCATCCCGGCGAGATAAAAGTGGACGGATTTGGTTCGGACTTTACAATTAAAGGCCAACCGTTCCGGTTGCAAATCCCGGGGGTGCACAATGTGGCAAATGCTACGGCGGCCGTGGCAGCGGCGTTGGAAATGGGGGTGGATTTGGAAACCTGTGCCAAAGCACTAAGTAAATTTACAGGGATTGCTCGCCGTTTTGCCAGCATTGGCACCTTTAACAAAATTGAAGTGGTGGATGATTTTGCCCATAATCCTCACAAATTAGCAGCTACCATTGCGGCGGCTCACTTACGCGGGAAACGGGTGTTGGCTTTTTACCAACCGCATGCTTTTGCTTCTATCAAACTTTTATCCAATGAATTTGTGGATAGTTTTTCAAAAAGCATTGGCAAAGACGATCATTTATGGCTGACGGAGGTATACTACCCGGGAGGAACAATTCCGCAAGGAGTTTCGTGCCGTACTATTTATGAAGGACTCAAAGGGCGCGGGGTAAACGTAAGTTATAGTGAATGCCGTGAGAAATTGCTTTCTCAAATTGCGGCTGCCGCTCAACCAGGCGATATTATTTTAGTTCTCGGGGCGCGTGACCCGACGCTTACGGATTTTGCCCGTAAATTGCTCAATGCATTGAAAGAAGTACATGCTTCCAGTATTTGCAAAACGTGTATGTTGGGCAATTGTTGTATGGCGTACGAAAAATAACGGAAATTTTTCCACTAAAAAAGCCCGGTCAGAAAGACCGGGCTTTCATTTCCCCCGCGAAAGGATTATTTATCAACCACTTCAGCTTCCACTACATCTTCTTTGTTTGCGGACGCTTGGGCTTGTGCACCCGGTTGCGGGCCGGCTTGTTGTGCACCGGCGGCACCCGCTTGTGCGTTTTGGGCTTTATACATGGCTTCGCCTAATTTTTGGCTGGCTTGTAAAGCCGCATCCGTGGCGGATTTCATACGGGCAGCATCAGTACCTTTGAGCGCTTCTTTGAGGTCGCTTAACGCTTGTTCAATCTTGCCGCGTTCTTCTTGAGATACTTTATCCCCGTATTCTTTGAGTGCTTTTTCCGTTTGGAAAACAACACTGTCGCCGGTGTTTTTGGCTTCGATAATTTCTTTTTGTTTTTTATCTTCTTCCGCAAACTTTTCGGCTTCTTTTACAAACTTATCTACTTCGGCATCGCTCAATTTGTTGGACGAAGTAATTGTGATGTGTTGTTCTTTGTTGGTGCCGAGGTCTTTGGCAGTTACATTCAAAATACCGTTGGCATCAATATCAAACGTTACTTCGATTTGCGGTACGCCGCGCGGAGCCGGCGGAATGCCATCCAAGTCAAATTTCCCGAGCGGCACGTTATCTTTGGCCATCGGGCGTTCCCCTTGCAAAACGTTAATCGTTACGGCAGGTTGATTGTCGGATGCCGTAGAGAAAATCTGCGTTTTGCGCACCGGGATGGTGGTGTTGCGTTCAATAAGCCGTGTGCATACACCGCCCAACGTTTCCAAGCCCAGCGAAAGCGGCGTGACGTCCAAAAGGAGTACGTCTTTTACTTCCCCGGTTAAAATACCGGCTTGTACGGAAGCGCCGATTGCCACACATTCCATCGGGTCAATACCGCGTTCAATTTTTTTACCTACAAGGTCTTCCACGTATTTTTGTACGATCGGCATACGGGTCGGTCCACCGACTAAGATGATGCGGTCGATTTGGCTGGTTGTCAAATTGGCATCGCTCAAGGCCTGGTTAACAGATTTTCCGCAACGTTTTACGATATCGTCCACCAAGCTTTCCAATTTGGCGCGCGACAAGCGCATTTCCAAGTGTTTGGCACCGTCCGCACCGGCCGTAATATACGGCAAGTTGATATCCGTTTCCATGGTAGTGGAAAGTTCGATTTTGGCTTTTTCGGCCGCATCTTTCAAGCGTTGGGCCGCTTGTTTGTCGTTGGACAAATCAATACCGGTTTGTTTGCGGAAATCATCCACCATCCATTTGATGATAGCGTTATCCATATCGGTACCGCCCAATTGCGTATCACCGGAAGTAGAAAGCACGTCAAATGTACCTTCTTTGCCCATTTCCATAATGGTTACATCGAGCGTTCCTCCGCCGAGGTCGAATACCATAATTTTTTGCTCTTTACCGGCTTTGTCGATACCAAATGCCAGAGCGGCAGCGGTCGGTTCGTTTACCAAACGTACGACGTCTAACCCGGCAATGCGTCCGGCATCTTTGGTGGCCTGGCGTTGGTTGTCATTAAAATAAGCCGGAACGGTAATAACAGCTTTTTCTACCGGTTCACCCAAAAAGGCCTCGGCATCTTTTTTTACTTTTTGAAGTACAAAAGCGGATAATTGTTGAGGGGTGAATTCTTGTCCGCGCAAGTTGTATTTAAAGTTTTCCCCCATTTTGCGTTTGAAGGCGGTTACGGTGCCTTCGGGGTTGGCAATGGCCTGACGACGTGCCGGTTCCCCCACCAACCGTTGTCCGTCTTTGGTGAACGCTACATAAGACGGGAAGGCCTTCCCGCCGATGGAACTCCCTTCTGCAGAAGGAATAATGGTTCCTCTACCCCCTTCCATGACGGCTGCAGCCGTGTTGGAAGTTCCTAAGTCAATACCTATGATTTTAGCCATAATACTTCTCCTTTTCAGTTAAAAATTTTTTAAATTACTTCGTTTCTTCTTTACATTGCCCTACAATTACACTTGCGGGCCGTAATACTTGTCCGTCCATCATGAACCCCATCTGTGCTTCTTCCAGCACCAAGCCGTCTTCTTCTTTCTTGGCTGGGACCATGGCCACTACTTCTTGTGTGGCGGGGTCATAGGGCTTTTTGAGTACGTCCATTTTTGTAATCCCTTCGGATTTAAACGCCTTATCCAGTTCGTTTAAAATCATCCGCATCCCATCTTGTAACGCTTTTACTTCTTGCGTTTGTTCTTTGCTTTTAGCGGGTTGTACTTTTTTTTGTTGACGTAGTAACACCTCATACATGGGTAACATTTTTAGGGCAAATTCTTTTTTGCCGTATGCAAGAAGGGCGGCTTTTTCTCGTTCGGTGCGTTTGCGGAAATTTTCAAAATCCGCACTCAAACGCACATACTGGTCATAATAATCCGGTGTAGTTTCCGCTGCAGTATCTTCTGTTTCCTGCGGGGCTTGTTCTTCTTGCGCCATCTCTTGTAATTCTTCTTCTGTGTGTTTATGTTTACTCATTTTCACTATCCTCAAATGGCAGTGCAGACCAGTTGTTCATGGATGCTTCCAATAGACTGCCGATAAAGTTTACCAATGCCATTACGCGCGTGTATTCCATGTGTTTGGGACCGATAATCCCCAGCATTCCTACGGTCCGATCTCCCACGCGGCAGGCCGTGGAAACAATGCTTAAATTTTTCAATTCTTTTAATTCGTTTTCACTCCCAATACTTACATTCAATTTCTTTTGTGAGCGGTCCATATCGGCCATTTTTTCATTGAGCAGATTGGAAAACCGCTCCCGTTCTTCCACCACACGCATCATCTGTTTTAAATCTTCGTAATCTTCCTCGGTGGTATTTTCTAAGAGCCGTCCGATGCCTTCCACATGCAGTTCGTCTCCGCCGGTTTGAGGGCGTTCCATGTCTTTAAGCACTTGGGTTGCCACATCCGCGACGCCGGCTAATTCCCTGTGTCCGGAATGAATATATTGCCACAAAATTTGGCGTGCCTCGGCTAACGTGCGGCCTTGGATTTCTTCGTTAATAAAACGGCTTAAAAGACGCAACCGTGCCGGATTGATGAGCGTATTGCTACGTACCGGCCAATGTTTGACCGCCCCCGATTCCGTAACCAATACGGCCAACATCATACCGGGGGCCAGAGGAATAAAATCCAGCCGCTGGATGCGTTGATCTTCCACCTGAGCTGTATATACAAATCCCGCTGCGCCGGATAACATGGCTAACAACCGGGATGTTTGTACCAACATATTGTCTACTTCATTTACGCGCGCATCATATTGTTGTTCGATTTGGGCACGTTCTTTGGCGGCCATTTTTTGGACGTTTGCCAAATAATCCACATAGTAGCGGTAGGCCTTATCCGTAGGGATACGGCCGCCGGATGTATGCGGTTGATATAAATACCCCTCTTCCTCCAGTTCCGCCATAATGTTACGAATAGTAGCACTGGAAACATCTTTGAGTGCCCCTTCCGCAATCATTTGCGAACCGACCGGACGGCGCGTTTCCACATACTGTTGCACTACCCAACGTAAAATTTTTTCCTTACGTGCTTTGGCAACTTCTGGTTTTAAAATACGCATAGTTGTTATCCTTAGATGCTATTTTGTGCCGTCTAAAACTTTTGTTTTATTTTAGCACTCTGTTTTTACCACTGCTAAAATTATAAGTAATTATTTTATTTTTGTCAACCCCTTTTTTAGAGTGCTAATTTTAAAAAAGAAATTTCTTTTGTAATTTTTACGGAAAAGATAAAATATAACTATGCAATTTATTGATTCTCATGCCCATTTAAATGATCCGGCCTTTGACCAGGACCGTGAGACGTTACTTCGAACGGTATTACCGCATGCCGGGCTTGTGGCCAGTGTGGAAATAGGGTGCTCCCCGCAGGAGTGGCAGCCCGCTCTTGATTTGTCTCAAAAATATCCCGGATTTGTTTACCCTGTGTTAGGGGTGCATCCGGAGTATGCGCCGCTGATGCAGGCATCGCATTTGCCACAACTTAAAGGTTTTTTGCCGAGAGCGGTTGCCGTGGGGGAAATTGGGTTGGATTATACGTGTTTGGATATTGCGGGAAAAGAATTGCAACAGCAAATGTTTTCTCAAATGTTACAATTAGCCACGACGGAACGTAAACCGATTGTCTTGCATGTACGTCGTGCCGGCGAAGATTATGATGTTTATGAGGATTGTTTTAACACCCTTAAACGAGAGTGGGTGCCTTCGCCTACGCTTACACATGCTGGAGTTTTACATTGTTTTTGTGCCCGTTATGAGGAAGCCAAACGTGCTTTAGACCAAGGCCTTTTATTAGGTATTAACGGATGCTTTACCTATAAGAAAAATGAATACATCCGCGAAGCCGTCAAAAAAGCGGGACTCGATAAGATTATTTTGGAAACAGATTGTCCGTATTTGTCTCCGCAAGGAAAGCGCGGGCAACGTAACGATCCGTCCAATATCCCGCTACTGGCACAATTTGTAGCAGATTATTTGGATGTACACGTAGAAGAAGTTGCGGCTGTGGCGACACAGCGCACAAAACAATTGTACTGCTTTCCGTAAATTTGTTATAGTAACCGAAGAAGAGGATGATATGAAAAAAATATTTTTAACTGTTTTCTTTACTTGTATTTTATTTGCGGGATGTTCCCCGGACAAACAAGCACAAATTCAACTTTATTGGATGGATCAGGCGTTTAAATTGGTAGAAAGATTGGGGCCTAAAGGTCAAAAAGTACTGGCGCAAATCAGCTCCGAGCAAGGGATGCCTCTCTCGCCGGAGGGGAATATAATGACGGAAATCCCGGTGGAGCCGGAAGAAGAGACCGCTGAAGCCGCCACGCCCGCCGTGCAAGCCAAGACGGCTACACCCAAACGTGGGCAAAAATTGGAAGCCATGTTATTCTTATCCCCTACTTGTCCGTGGTGCAAACGGGTAAAATCGGAAGGATTCCCGCAAAAATTCCGCAATAAATTTGAAGGACGGGTCAATTTAACGGAGTATGAGGTGGGGAGCAACCCCGAAAATAATGCGCTCTACAGCCGGATGATTAAAAAACATAATCTTTCCGGTGGGGTGCCGTTACTGATTATCGGGAATTCCCATATTCAGGGATATTCGCCGGATTTATTACAACTTGCTTCCGATGCTGCCGAAAAAGAATTGAAAAAAGGGAATATTGTAACCGAACGTGATTTGGCGGCAAAAATGCCGGCTTTGTTAGATGTTCGCATGGAAGATGAGGAAATCAAAGGGCCGGCTTCCGCAGCGGACCGAAATATCATGAAGAAAATGATTTTAAAATTTCAGGAATCAAACGGGGCCATGATAGAATCTATCGGCTATTCGTTTGGTCCGGTTGTTAAAAACGAAGCGATGGCGTTGGCGACCCGTACGGAAAAGAGTTTGCGTCGGGCTGCGAACAAGAGTACCACGTTAGCTGCTTTTAAAGCCCAATACGAAAAGATTTCCGCCCAAAATGATAAAGAGATGAATCAGTTGATGTTAAAAAATAAGGATAAACTTCGTAACATTCGCTGAAGTATGAACAAAATCCGTTTTGAATGGCTTGTGGGCTTGTTGTTAATTGCAAGTTTAATGACGCTAAGCGCTGTTTTTTGTAGGTTTACTTTACGTGTGGCATCAGAAATGCCCAAGGAATCGGTTCAGTTGTTACAAAAAGCCATTCACCACGCACAACACGAAAAACGCCTGCAAAAAGAAAGTGTCGTTTTGGGACGGCTGGAGCGATTTATTGTAGGGGTAAAGAAATCTTTAAAGCGTAAGCAAGAAGAACGTGCAAAGGAAAAACAAGAGACAAAAGTTGTTTTGCCTGCGCATACATCAAATCCCTATCAAACGGATCCTCTTTCTTCCCCTTCGGAAGAAACCCCGGAATAAATTTGCCGTAAAAAAGCCCCTCGTAAGAGGGGCTTTGTATTGTCAGACAGAAACTTAAGCGGCTTTCTTAACCATATCTACCAACGATTTAAAAGACACAGGGTCTTTGATGGCCATTTCGCTAAGCATCTTGCGGTTAAGCGTGATGTTGGCTTTGGTCAAACCATTGATGAATTTGGAGTAAGACAAACCTTCTTCCCGTACCGCAGCGTTAATGCGGGTAATCCACATTTGGCGGTAGGTGGTTTTTTTGTCTTTGCGGTCTACATACGCGTGTACGCCAGATTTACCCAATTGTTGGGTAGCCATGCGTAAACGGCGGGATTTGTCCCCGTAGTAACCGCTAGCGGCTTTCAATACTTTTTTCTTTCTTGCGTGTCTAGGAACGCTGAATTTAATTCTCATGTTTCAACCTCTTATTTGGCCATCGGCAAGTATTTTGCTAATACTTTACCTTTGTTTGACTCAGGCGTGATGACACCAACGTGGCGCATATCATGCTTGCGTGAGGCAGAAACAGGCGTTAGCAAGTGTTTTCTGCCGGCTTTTCTGTGGGTGAATTTACCCGTAGCGGTTTTGCGGAAACGCTTTTTACCGCCACTATGGTTTCTTAATTTAGGCATTGTTATTATTACCTCTGTTTAATTAGTCCTTATTTATCCTACCTGCGGCAGGAGCCGGTCTGCCCCGAACGCAGTCACTACAAAAAGGACCTAAAAATCTGTTGCGCTTTTGCGCTTACACCTTGGGTACGAATGTCATTGACATGCGGTTGCCCAATGATTGCAACCCGCCGTCTACCGTGGCCAACGGTTCAAGCCGTTTGGCTGCGTTGTTTAAAATTTCGATACCAATATCTTTGTGTTGGTTTTCGCGCCCGTGGAATACCACAACGAAACGTACCTGATTTTTCTTGCGTAAAAATTCCTCAATTTGGCGCATTTTTACTTCTAAATCATGCGATGCAATGTGCGATTTAATACGCAATTCTTTCAAAGTGACTTTGGCTTGTTTCTTTTTTGCTTCCGCGGCTTTTTTGTTTTGTTCAAAGACGTATTTGTTGTAGTCCAAGATTTTACAAACGGGCGGAACGGCATTGGGAGAAATTTCCACCAAATCCAACTCTTGTTCCCGGGCCAAATTAATGGCTTGGGAAACCGACATAACCCCTATCATACTGCCGTCGGAGTTGATAACCCGTACTTCCGGCACGCGGATATTTTGGTTTCTGCGGTAGATATCTTTTTTAGGTGTTCTTCTGTTATCGAATCTTGCCATTTAACTATTCTTCGTAAAAAATGGTCCCTTTTGGGGACAACTAAATTATATCAATTTCCCAATACAAGTGTCAATTTATAACCCTTGGGTTTGGTACTGAAGGGTGCCATTATTTTCCAATTGCCAGGAAGTAGGCCCCGTTTGGGTCAATTTCCAACCGCTGGCGTTGGTGGCATTCCAAGTAGCTTGCCCTTGGATGTATTGTTGTCCTAAGGGTATGGGGGTGGTATTGCCCGGCAAGAAAAGTTCCCCTTTGTTGTCTTGTAAAACAGCATAGGCAGCCATAACAGCCCCGTCTTGTTTTTGGACAGGGAGCAGGGTGATGCCTGCTTCCCATAAACGGATGCAGGAGTTTTTCAGCGGGCTAAAAGTATATCCCGCCGAGCCGATACAACCGTGTGCATCCCGATCCGCTCCTACGGCGGAAGTGTTGTCCGCGGAACAACCCGCGATCAACAAAAACAAGCTTAAAAAGATAGTTTTTCTCATAAAAATATTATATCAATTCTGCCTCTGTTTTAACATAAAACCTCGGTCGTTTAGCCGAGGTTTTATATACATTACCATGAGATTTTCTTATTAGTTATCTTCCGTTCTCTGCTGTTTGTTCATTTCTGTTTCAAGAAACTCAACAATTTCCCATTTATGATAATCGGCGGCAACCTCAACCGGAGTTTGGCCATTACACGTAAGGAAGAGGTCCGGTTTCCCCTCGCTTACCAAGATTTTAATCAGAGCATTCCTTGCATGATCACCTCCCTTAATTGCAAGCGTTAATGCGGTCGCTTCCCTGTGTGTTGTCACAAGCACTTTTTCGTCTACATTTGCTCCGTTTTTAATCGCTTTCCTCAATACTTCCGTGCGCAGAGGAACTTCGCTTATATCGTAATCATAGTCGCCGCGATATCCATCACGGAAATATCCCACCATGGCTCCCATTACAAGGGTATAATTAAATTCGTAATCATATCCTCCACACCGTATGTTTGGATTTGTCCCGTTATCAAGCAAAAAACTTGCAATATCCCAATGACGGCCCTCTACTGTATGTGATTTAAGAGAGGCACATAAAGCTTCTTCTTTTACTTTTTCATCTACCTTTTTAACCAATTCTTTAACGACGTTCATTTCTCCATTTCGGGCAGCTTGTATAAATTTCTCTGCTTTACCAGCACACGCAGGTAGCCCTACTGACATAAGAAATGTTACTGCAAAGAACATTCTGATTAGTTTTTTCATATTTCATTCTCCTTGATATATTTCTAGTATAAAGGATAAACGAATTATTTTCAAGGAGCTTTTAGACCTATAATCTAGAACCTGATTGCTACGTCAATCAAAAATATCTTCTTTCTCAGAGATTAACATTCTGTGATTTTTAACTTCGCACCCCTCCTTAAAAATTTGCTAAAATAAAAATAACTTCTTTTACAATTTTTATGTTAAGGGGAAACCATGAGCAATAGAAGACAAGCCCGCGAATGTGCTCTTCAATCGCTTTATTATGCCGACAGCGCAGCCCTCCAACAAGGTACGTTGCCACGTTATACGTCCGATTTTAAAAAAGAATTGGGAGATTGCTATCCCTTCTGCGAAGATTTGGTAACGGGGACAACTGCTCATCTGCGCCAAATCGATAAAATCGTTTCCGCTTATGCCAAAAATTGGACCATTGCCCGTATGTCGGCGGTTGACAGATCCATCTTGCGTATGGCCGCATACGAAATTGTATTCAGTAAAGAAAAAACACCCATCCCCGCCATTATTGACGAAGCCATTGAACTTGCCAAAAAATACTCTACGGAAAATTCCAGCAAGTTTATCAACGGGTTGTTAGATCAATTAAAAAAAGAACGTAAAAAATAATATGGATCCGAAAGCAGAAATTGAACAACTCAAACAGTTGATCAATTACCATAATAATCTCTACTACAATTTGGACAACCCTGTATTGTCCGACACGCAATACGACGAACTTTACAAAAAACTAAAAGAACTGGAAGAAGCTTATCCGCAATTTCGTACCAAAGATTCACCCACACAACGCGTCGGAGGAAAAGCCAGTAGCACCTTTACGGCCATTACACACCGTGTGCCGATGTTGTCGTTGGACAATTCCTATTCTCCCGATGATATTCGCGCGTGGCATGAACGTGCCGCAAAAATATTACAAACCGATGCTTTTGAAATGGTGTTGGAGAGCAAGATAGACGGGGTTTCCTGTTCTCTTACTTATGAAAACGGAATTCTTGTAAGGGCCGCCAGCCGCGGAGATGGCCGCGTGGGAGAAGATATTACAGCCAATGTTCGTACTATTCAAAACATTCCGCATGAACTGCAAAATGCTCCGTCGGAGTTTTTGGAAATTCGCGGAGAGGTTTATTTAGAGAAAAAAGATTTGGAAAAAATTAACGAGGCACAACGCGCGCAAGGCCAAACGGTTTTTGCCAATACCCGTAACGCAGCTGCCGGTTTTTTGCGTCATAAAGATGCAAAAAGTGTGGCCGACAGACCCCTTAAGTTTTTTGCCCATTCATTTGGAGTGGGGGATATTCCCGCAAGCAGTTTTAGTGAATTTATTGACTTGTGCAAAAAATGGGGTTTTTCCGTTACACCGGTGCGTACCAAAACAACATCCATCGAAGATATTATCCGTTTTTATAATCAATTTTCTTCCTCCCGTTATCAGTTGCCGTTCGATGTGGATGGGTTGGTGGTAAAAGTAAACCGTTTTGATTTACAACGAATTTTAGGAACTACGGCCAAGAGTCCGCGTTGGGCTATTGCGTTTAAATACCCAGCCCCGCAGGCCACTACCACGTTGAAAAATGTTACATTTTCCGTAGGGAGAACAGGGATTATTACGCCGGTGGCGGAATTAGAGCCGGTAACGGTGGGCGGAGTGACCATTTCCAATGCTACGCTTCACAATTTTGACGAAATCAAACGGCTGCAAGTGCGAGTAGGAGACCGGGTGATTGTAGAACGTGCAGGAGAAGTTATCCCTAAAATTGTAAAAGTAGTAGAACAAAAAGGAACACAGGATATTTATCCGCCGGCTTTATGTCCGTGCTGTGGGGGAAAAGTATACAGAGAAACAGAGGAAGTCGGTTATTACTGCGTAAATCCTTCTTGCCCGGCGCAGTTGCGGGCGCGGTTGTTGCATTTTGCATCCCGTGATGCCATGGATATTGACGGCTTGGGGGATGCTGTAATGGATCAATTGTTGGAGCGTGGATTTATTCATGATATTGCCGATATTTACAAATTAACGTTTTTTCATGTGCTCAATTTGGAGAATTTTAAGGATAAAAAAGCCCAGAATTTATTGGATGCCATTGAAGCCAGTAAGCATAAACCTCTTTCTAAACTTTTATTTGCGTTGGGGATTGGCTTGGTGGGAGAAAAAACAGCAGAAATTTTGGCTTACCATTTTCATACATTGGACACACTCAAAGAAGCAAGCGTGGAAACTCTGCAAAGTATTCGCGAAATAGGGGAAACCGTTTCCCAAAGTGTGTATGATTTTTTCCGCGATGAGAAAGTGCGAATGCAAATAGAAGAACTGCGGGCGGCCGGCTTGAATTTTACACAGCCACAAAAAGAATTATCCGGTAACGTATTCGAAGGGAAAACACTTGTTTTTACAGGCGAACTTCCTACTTTGAAACGCACGGAAGCCGAGCAACTGGCTAAACAGCACGGGGGAACAGCCAGTGGTAGTGTTTCTAAAAAAACATCTTTTGTGGTGGCGGGAGAAAATGCCGGCTCGAAGCTTAAAAAAGCGCAGGAACTCAATATTCCTATCTTAACCGAAGAAGAATTTTTAAAAATGATTGGAAAATAAAAAAAGGGAGCAGACGCTCCCTTTTTTAATGACAAGTTTTTATTTTTTCTTGATTGCCAAATAGCCCATCAAACGGTAAATTAACTTAGCGGTGTTAAATTCCGTAATGGTGTCGGCTTTGCGTTGGCACGCTTCTACCACATCCACGGCCACAATGTTTTTATGTTTGATCACTTCGCGGAACAGATCCAGTGCTTCGTACCACATAAATCCACCCGGTTGCGGCGTTCCGGTAGCTGGAATGACAGACGGATCGAATCCATCCACATCAATGGTGATGTAGACCGTGTCGGTCAATTTTTTAAGCACCTGCGGAATCAATTTTTTGATATCGCGGTGTTCGTGCATTAAGTAGGTGGTTACTTTGCCGGCGTTACAGTATTGTTTTTCTTCGCTGGCTACACTGCGGATTCCCACTTGTACGACTTTTACTTGACGGGAAGCCGGGTAAAGCGCACACGCGTGCGATTTGGGAGTTCCTTCAAAGGTCTCGCGCAAATCGGCGTGCGCGTCAAAGTGCAAAATGCTCAAATTTTTATACTTATCAATATACGGTTGCGCTAATGCCTGTGTAACGGTGTGTTCCCCACCGATATAGAAGGGAATTGCCTTATATTGCATCAAGCGGCGAACCGTTTTATCAATATTTTTGAAAACCGTGTTGGTAGAGCCCTTACAGCTAATAGCCGGTTGGGTATTAATGCCCATTTCCCAAGTTTCGGTTTTGGTTTCTTCGTCCCAAAGTTCGATTTGGGTGGAGGCCTCTATGACGGCTGCAGGACCTTTGGCGGTACCGTGCCCATAGCAAACCGTTTTTTCAAACGGTACCGGCACGACCACGAAATGACAAGAGGCCAGAGAACTTTTTTTGCTCTCCAGCCCCATAAATTTATCAATTTGTACGTTATCGCTCACAACAAATCCGTGATTAACTTACAAATACCGCTGCTGCTACAACTGTGGTCCACAGACCTTCTACGCAGATAGCGGATTGTGTAATGTTGGTAGTACGTACAATTTTGCCACTCATTTTCCAAATTTCTTCTTTTTGGTCCCAAGTGGTGTTATTGTCAAACTCAATACCAAGCGTGGTAGAGAGCATCAAAGCGGCCAAATCTTCCGCATAGTCACCGGCATGTTTGTCCGTTTCTCCGAAACTGTGGTGCTCGGAAATATACCCGTGGGTGGTTTTGCCTTCTTTCGGGATGGCCAAACCGACGGATGCGGAAATCAAGCGGCGGTACTCGTTGCTGGTGTTTCTGCTGATAACACAGTGCAGAATTTGGCCCGGGTGCAATTTTTTAAGACCTTTCTCAACCGGAACGGTCTTGCAACCGGGAGGGAAAATACTGGAAACAGGCACCAAGTTAAAACTGGCGATCTTCGCATCGCGCAAAGCTTCTTCGAAGCTCGCTAATTTTTCTTTGTGCCGGCCAATTCCTTTGGTGAGGAATATTTCTTTAGGTACAAACGGTTCGTACATTTTATTTTTCCACTCATTCCTTTGATGTGAATTATAATATACATTATAACAAATAACAACCTAACGGACGTTATTATTTGTGTTGTTTCCCGGGGCACTCTAGCGCACGGGTACAATAAAAGTGTAATATATTAGTATGAAAAATACAAAACTTATTTTACTCGTTGTTTTTCTTTTCTCTACCACAGGAGTATTTGCTATGAAAAATATGTTCCAAAACGGTGTTTTGCACTTCGATTATAAAGCCGAGGAATTAGCACCGGCCGAAGCCGCGGCCCGAGAGCAACTGGAAAAAGATCTAGCCGCATTGATTTCTATCCCGGCTGAAAAACGAACTTTTGAAAATACGATTATGGGTTACGAACGTGCGTTTGATAAATACGGCGATGCACTGGGGATGAGCGGGTTTTTGTCATATGTATCTACCGATAAAAACTTCCGCGATACGGCCAAAGCTATGCAAATGCAGATCTCGCAATATATGGTAGATGTAGCTACCCGCCGGGATGTATATAAAGCTATCCGTGAATATACGGATACAAAACCGCAACTGGATCCCGTACAAGCCAAACTGGTAAAAGAAATGTTGATAGGGTTTCATAACAGCGGGATGGATTTGAACGATGCGGATTTAGAGAAATTTAAAGAACTCAATAAAAAAGAAGCGGAATACGTGATTAACTTTGATAAAAATATTCAAGAGTATAAAGATCCTACCGTTATGACAAAAGAGCAGTTAAAAGGATTGCCGGATGACTACATTGAAAAATTAGAAAAGACAGAAGACGGAAAATATATTGTTACGTTGGATTATCCGGACTATGTTCCCTTTATGCTCAACGCAGATGACGAAGATATGCGCCGTACCCTTGAATATAAATATGGCCGCCGCGGAGGGCAGGATAACGTGGGGCTTTTGGAAAACACCCTCACTCTTCGCCGGGAAACAGCGCATTTGTTAGGATATCCGACGCATGCTCATTTAAAATTGAAAAACCGGATGGCAAAAGATCCTAAAAATGTAACGGTCTTCTTGAAAGATTTAGAGAAAAAATTGCAACCGCTTGCCAAAAAAGAAGATAAAGAAATGATTTCCTATAAAAATAAGAAAACCGGCAAAAAATTCCGCACGCTTTATCCGTGGGAATCGGGTTACTGGAGCAATAAATACCGCAAAGAATATTTGGATTTAGACAGCGAAAAAATTAAGGAATACTTCCCTTCGCAAGTGGTTATCGACGGGATGCTTTCCTTGTTTGGCAATTTGTTTGGCATTGTATTTGAACCGGTCCAAATCCCTACGTGGCATCCGGATGTAAAAGCGTTTCAAATCAAGGATAAAAATTCCGGTGCGCTGGTAGCGTATTTCTATATGGATTTGTACCCCCGCGAAGGGAAATACAAACATGCGGCTTGTTTCGACCTTGTTAATGGGGAAGAAAAAGAAGACGGCACGTATCAAATCCCATTTGTGGCTATTGTTGCCAATATGAACAAACCGTCTGCCACAACACCTTCTTTGCTCAAGCATAGCGAAGTGGAAACGTTGTTTCATGAATTCGGGCACGTGTTGCACAATGCACTTACCAAAGCCAAATACGGCGCATTTGCCGGGGCCAATACCAGTTGGGATTTTGTGGAAGCTCCCAGCCAACTTTTGGAACGCTGGGTTTGGAATCCGACGGTACTCAAACAAATCAGCAAACATTATAAAACGGGAGAACCGTTGCCAGATGATTTAATTAAACGAATGATCAAAGCTAAAAATTTTGGTTCGGGCGGGGCTTATTTGCGGCAAAACTTTTTTGCCCAATATGATATGACCCTTCATACGGCGCCTAAAACGTTGGATACAACAAAAACGTACTTTGATTTGACAAAAAAGATTCGTCGTTTACCCCTTACCAAAAATACGATTCCGCAGGCCTCTTTCGGTCACATTATGGGTGGATACGATGCAGGTTATTATGGATATTTGTGGTCGGAGGTAATTGCGGAAGATTTCTTCAGCGAGTTTGAAAAAAATGGTATTTTTAATCCGGAAATCGGGATGAAATACCGTCGTGAAATTTTGGAAAAAGGCGGAACGTTGGAAGAAGAAACCTTGGTAGAAAATTTCTTAGGCAGAAAAGTGGACAATAAACCCTTCCTCAGGTCCATCGGATTGGAGGTAAAATAATGAGCGTAATTATTGGAATTGATGTAGGGGGATCCACCACAAAAATTGTGGGATACACCGATAAAGCAAAGCTTATCTCCATGCTGAAAGTGGAAGCGGCGGATCCGTTGACCTCCGCATATGGTGCATTGGGTAAATTTGTGAATGAGAATAAATTATCTTTGGCAGATGTAAAACAAATTATTCTCACGGGAGTAGGGTCTTCTTTGTTTAAAAATAAAATCTATGGAATTGCAACTTCCAAAGTAGATGAATTCCAAGCCATAGGGTTAGGCGGTCTTGCGCTGTCGGGTAAAAAAGAAGGGCTCATTGTGAGCATGGGCACTGGGACGGCATTCGTACGCGCCGGGAAAAACGGGAGCGAACATATTGGCGGATCTGGTGTGGGTGGCGGAACGGTTGTAGGATTGTGCCACCAATTATGCGATGTCAAATCTTTTCAAAGCATTGTGGAGTTAGCGGAAGAAGGGGATTTATCAAAAGTAGATTTAAACATTGGGGATATCAGTGCTACAAAAATATCCTCTTTGTCACCCGAAATTACCGCATCTAATTTTGGGAAAATGGCTGACGGACTTACCCCGGCAGATTTGGCGTGCGGTGTGCTTAATATGGTTTTTCAGACCATTGGCATGATGGCTGTGTTCGCTTGCCGAAATGACCGCGTAAAGGATGTGGTGCTTACCGGTACACTTACGTTGGTGCCTTCGGCGAAGCATCTTTTTGCACAGCTCAAGGAAATGCACGGCGTTAATTTTATTATCCCTAAAAATGCCATTTATGCCACGGCTACCGGCGCGGCATTGTCTTATTTTAAAAATAAACATAAATGATAAACGTACAAAATTCATATAAGAAATCCAGTTTCGGCCCTGCGTTTTTCTTTTTGTCTTCCCGTCGGCGCGTGGCACTGGCGGATTATTATGAATTCTGCCGTTTAATGGACGATATTGCCGATGAACCGCGCGCGTACCCCTTAAAAGAATTGGCGGATTGGGAAGAAGAAGTGCAACGAATTTTTGCCCAAACGGCCCAAACGCAACTGGGGAAACGCTTGCAACAAGATGTGCAAACTTTCCACATGGAAAGAGATCGTTTTTTGTTGTTAATAGCGGGAATGCGTGACGATTTGAATGGGAAAAAATATCCGACTTTTGAATCATTGAACGAATATTTGCATCGCGTGGCAGTTGTGGTAGGGCAAGGAACACTGGATATTTTAGGGCTAAAAGGATCACAAGCGGATGCGTTGGCCTGGGCGTTGGGAAGAGCCGTTCAGTTGACGAATATTGTGCGGGATGTAGCACAAGATGCACGGCTAGGCCGGGTATATTTACCCGGGAATTTTACATCGCAACAAGTTTTGCAGAAGGAGTTTTTGCCGCAGATAAAAGCACTTTTGCAACAAACGGCGCAGCAAGCACATCAATACTACAAGGAGGCCTTTGAATTGATGAAGCAATTCCCTCGTTTTAAAATGTTGCCTTGCCGCATTATGGGATATGTATATTTAGAAAATCTTGCTAAAATAGAGAAAAGCGATTTTTATAATGAACAACCGGTCAAACTTTCTAAACCGGAAAAGGTAAAAATGGTGCTTTATGGAATATTCAAAACGTTTTTTTAAATGCTGTGTATTTGCCGGAGTCCTTTGCTGGGTAGCCCGGCCGCTATACGGTGCGGTAGAAGGGAATTGCTTGGATAAGGGCAAACAATTTTTTGCTGCCCAACAGTACCGGGAAGCTGTAGAACAATTTTCGCAATGCAGCGCACAAGATCCTAAAAATGTGGATGCACAGCTTTCGCTGGCGGGAGCATTATTGACGTTGGATCGCCTGTCGGAAGCGGAAGAACATTTTAATTCGGCCTTAAAAAACATGAAGCGTAATTCCCCTTATTGGGCGTATACCTATTCTATGTTAGGGGATATTGCCCTCAAGAAAAAAGACAACGATTCAGCTCTTGAAATGTACAATAAATCGTTGGAATACAACCCGGCAAACGTAAATTCCCGCGTGGGGAAAGGGATTATTTTGGAGTATCAAGGGAATAAACAGGATGCCGCGCAAGCGTATCAATCTGCCTTGGCGGTAGAACCGTTGAATTTAATTGCCCGCAAACGACTCATCAATTTAGAGCCGGATTATTTTTCGGATGAGGAAATTTTAAATGCGTTAAAACAACGCTATGCAATCGCGCCGGAAACGACTACATTGACGGATAAAGAAAAGACCCTTTTTCGACAAATGCATCGTACCGAACAACGTCGCGGTATTGATTATTTGAAAGGTAAATTTCCTAAAATGCCACCTGAATATATCATTACTCTCAACAAGGATACCGACTTTTCACGTGAAATCTTATCTTACAGTGGGTATCAAGCCCTTCAAAAAAACTTGGGGCAAGATGCAATGAACACGTTTCAGCAAGCCGGTGTTCCGATTAAGGATGTATTTTCTCTACGGGACCGCAAAGGAAATCCTGTTTTTGACGAAGCAAGTTGTTTGACGGAAGCAGGATTAGCAGTTTACAGTGAAGTGGCAAAGAATCCTAAAAATAAAAACAAACCCTTTTTATTGCCAAACCAAGATGTACCGCCTTCCGAAGCAATGTTACAAAAAGCCGAGTTGGCGGCCCAACGCCTGAAAGACCAAGGGTTTGTAGAAATTTCCCGGGCGGAATATGCCATGTTGCAAAAAGAAACATTATGTTCGCCGGAAACGTTAAAGGATAAAATGGATGTTCGGTCCGTGGCGGTCACCAAACATCGGTTGCGTTATTTTGTCCAATCCAAGGAACAACCGCGCCAAACAGCATTAAAAGGGGTTCCTTACTATTACGTTATGCAAGAACGCGCCAAAAAAAATCCCACATTAAAAATTCCTAAAAACGCCATTGTGGAATCTCATAAATATTTTGGGAATAGCACCATTTGTTTGGATGATGGGAATCTTCTATATGAAGACGAGTAATTCTTCAACTTGGTATTTAAATTTTGCCGCTTAATTTAAAAGCCCCGTCAAAACGGGGCTTTGTAATATCTTTTACAAACAGTTGGCTTACAGGACTACCGGGAGCCGGCCGGCCGGAAGGAGTTTTCCCACCAGCGTTTCGGCGGCCGCTTGTTGGAAAGCGGGGGCAGGACTGAACGTAAGAATTTTTGCTTCTGCGGCTACCGCTGAAACGGACCAAGGATTTGCCAGACAAATGAGGACGGTATGTTTGGCTTGTAAAGAAGCTTGCTGAATTTGTTTCAGTTCTTCTTCCGTTAAACTGATTTTCCCTTTAAATGCCTGATAGCGTCGCCAGAACAAAATGACAAGTAGGTTGGCTTGCGATTCAAAAAGTTCGGTATTGATACCATGCGCAGTGAGTGTATCCAAAAAAGGAGTTTCCGATATGTTTTCATCGTTTCCGATATTCAGGTAATGTACCGTTTCTCCGGGTTCCAAGGGGGGTAACGATCCTTGTAACACCAACGACTTACGCGCTGCCGCGATCAGATAATCCCCTACATGTGGTTTGAGCGTGGAAGCGGAACTGGAAATTTCATCCGCTTGTGCACACAATGCATTGAGGTGCTGCTCCGCATTTTTTAGTATATTCTGTGGAATAGAAGCTTCTTTTAAGAACGTTAACAGTTCCATCGGTTTGGCAGGAACCATTAACGCATGCGCTCCGGCTTGTAATGCTTGCAAGGCGGCCTGTTTTTCGTCTCCCAATGCTTTCATGGACAGAGCATCCGTGCAAACACATTTTTTAAATCCCATCCGATTTTGGAGTAAATCTCGGATTAACAGAGGGGAGAGAGAGGCCGGGTTTTTATCATCCACAAGCGGTAAGAGCAAGTGCCCTACCATTACGCTATCCGCTTCTTTTAATAGGGATTGAAAAGGTTGGAGCGATCTTTTCATTTCTTCTTTATCGGCTTTAATAATCGGCATGGCCAAGTGAGAATCGGTAGAGGTATTTCCGTGGCCGGGGAAATGTTTTAGCGAGTTTAAAACGCCCCCTTGTGCCAATCCTTTCATAAAAGCACGCGCCAACGGAATAATTTTTTCCGGATCTTTACCGAAAGAACGGGTATTAATAATCGGGTTTTCGGAATTATCTGCCAAATCTACGACAGGCGCAAAAACCCAATCGACCCCTAACAAACGGGCTTGATAAGCGGTAATAAATCCTTTTTCAAAAGCTAAATGTTCATCATCCGCCGCCCCCAACGCTAAGTTGGAAGGTAATAATTCGGTATCGGGTAACCACCGGCCCAGACCGTCTTCGTAATCGGCCGCAATTAAGATACGTCGCAGCGGAGACGCCGCACGTAATTTGCGGATAAGGTCCATAACGGATTGTTTGGTGCCGCCGTATAAACAGAACCCTCCAACGCCAGCACGGGCTAATTCCAACGCCTCTTCTTCTGTCGTCTTACCAAACCAAAACCCTGGAAAAACTAAACGATTTACATTCATCGGCACACCTTCCCTAAAATAGCATTTTTGCGCGCACCGGTGGCGTACGCACAGTGATTCGTTTTTTGTTGCAAGGCCAAAGATCCAAATAACGCAAACGCAGCACTTTCTTTGGCTTGAGGGTCAATTCCTTCCGCTTGGGAAGTAGTAATGACCAAATGCGGCAATAATTGACGCAAATCTTTTAGAAGTGTTTTGTTGTAACATCCTCCGCCGGAAATAACCAGTTTATGCTGGGCTTTTTTAGGCACAAAACGTACAATGGCGTCAGCGATGCAAGATGCTGTAAACCAAGTGGCGGTGGCAATTAAATCATACTTGTTTCGGAATTTTTCCGATGGGAAATAGCGCTTCACATAAGAAACGCCGTAGGTGTTTTTATCCAAACTTTTAGGTGGTTTTTGACGGAAATAAGGTTGTTTTAAGAGTGCGGCTACTCGTTTTTTATCGGGAGTTCCCTTAGCGGCGGCGGCCCCGTTTTTGTCAAAAGGTTGATGAAATTGCTCTTGGCAAATTAAATCAATTAAAGTATTTCCGGGGCCTACGTCAAAACCAAACGTTTTTATCCCTTTGCCGACCACGGAGAAATTGGAAATTCCGCCGATATTGAGCAAAATTACGGGTGTTTTTTCCCGGCCCCAAATATATTCGTCAAAAAACGGCATTAAAGGGGCTCCTTCCCCGCCCAAAGCCATGTCCATGGCACGGAAATCGCTTACGACCGGGCAGTGAAAAGTAGCGGCCATAAAAGAGGGTTCTCCGATTTGTAAGGTGTTGGGAATTTTATCTTTCGGTCCGTGGTAGATTGTTTGTCCGTGCGAACCGATAACGGAAAGATTGTTTGATTTCAAATGAAAATCTTTTAAAAAACGTTGCACGATTTGGGTGTAAACCTGACCGATTTCGTAGTGCAAGGCACTTAATTGCGGTGCTTTTAAATTGTAAGCTTCCAACAATTTTTTTTGAAAAGAAGAGGTATAGGGGTAATTTTTAAAACAATGAATTTTAAAAGGACGCAACGACACCGCGCAGACGGTTAAGCCGTCTGCGCTGGTGCCGCTCATCAGTCCTAAAGCAAGTTTAGTCATCAATTACCCTGGTCAAAAAGCCCTTATGCTTTTTAAGCAACCTTTCAGCTTCTTGCCGATTTACTTTTTTGCAATGCATAACAACGGCTGTTTTTACATGCATTCCCGCCGCTTTTAATAATTTTTGGGCGGTTTTCTCGTCCGTTTTGGCAACTTCGCTAATGAGGCGGGTTGCGCGGGCGACTAACTTTAAATTGGTGGGTTGTACATCTATCATTAAGTTGTGATATGTTTTTCCGCAAAGAGTCATGGCTCCGGTGGTAATGGCATTGAGGGCCATTTTGGTGGCAGTGCCCGCTTTCATGCGGGTAGAACCGCACAAGGCCTCCGGTCCGGTAGGCAGAAAAATATGAACATCCGCATAAGAAGTGTCGGCTTTCCCATTGCAGGAAACGAGGGCCGTATGCGCGCCGATTTGTTGTGCTTTTTTAAGGGCTCCCATTACATAAGGGGTGCGGCCGCTGGCGGTTATACCAATGATCAAGTCCCCTTTTTTGGCTGTTTTTGTTACATCTGCGGCGCCTAACGGGGCACTGTCTTCGGCTCCCTCTTGTGCACGGAAAATAGCTTTTTTGCCGCCAGCAATAATGCCGATAATATCGGAAGGTTTCGTCCCAAAAGTAGGAACACATTCAACGGCTTCCAAAATTCCCAAGCGTCCGCTGGTGCCGGCCCCCATGAAAATAATTTTATGTTTGGAAGCATAAGCTTGTGCAGCCATTAACATCACTTGGCCGATTTCTTTATTGGCGTGTTGTACGGCACGTGCAGCCGTCAAATCTTCCGCATTGATTTTGCGGGCAATTTGACGCGGGGTTAAACGATCTAAATCGAGCGTGTTTTGGTTGCGGGTTTCCGTAGCCAATTGATTGAGTGCTACTTTTTCTTTCATTGAGCATCCTCCACGGCGTGTTTGTTTTGATTAAATTTTGCTTCCGTTTCATCTAATGTTTTGATTTTGAAGGCCAACGGAACAATTGCAAACGTAATTAAGCTGATGCCGAAAGCCGTCCAAAAGAAATTTTGATATCCCAACCACGCCTGTAATTTGCCGGATAACATAGAAGGGATCATCATCCCTAAAGCCATAATGCCGGTGGAAATGGCGTAGTGAGACGTTTTATATTGCCCTTGAGAAATATACATAATAAATACGGTCAAAGCCATCATGGCCAAGCCGTAACCGAAATTCTCCAGCGTAATCAACAATCCCACCATAGCGAGTCCCGGTTTGGCGGCAGCTAAGTACACGTAGAAAATATTGGGTAACACTAAGGCAAGGGCAAAAGGCCATATACATTTTTTAAACCCAAATTTTCCCAACAACCATCCTCCCAATAAATTCCCCAAGATGATCGCTCCGATACCGTAAGTTCCTTTAATGAGCCCGTAGCTTTGCATGGAAATACCCATAGCCCCTTCTTCTATCGGCTTGGTTAGGAACAACGGTACTATTTTCTCAAGCAATCCTTCCCCAAAGCGATAAAGAAGGATGAACAGCAAGATATACAGAATGTTCTTTTGCGAAAAGTATTCTTGAAACGATTCCTTCCAGGCCTGCCCTTGGGTGTGTTCCACAGGTTTGTCTTCGGCCGGGAAGGGTAAAAAAGCGTTGTGATATACGGCGCAAAGAGCGAAGAAAATGGCCATCACACCAAAGAAAGCAACCCAGCTGTAGGGAGAGAAAACCCCTTCTTTTTCCAAAAATCCCACCATGGAGACGAGAATTCCGCTTCCTAAAATCATAGCAACCCGGTAGAAAAAAGTACGAATTCCTACAAAGTATCCCTGTTCCCGCAAGGAAAGAGCCAAAAGATAATAGCCGTCTGTGGCAATATCCAAAGTGGCGGAAACAAAAGCGCCTAACAAAAATCCAAAGAGAGAGAGCGTAAAAAACGTAAGGTTTTGTGTAGCGTGTGCATGGGCAAAGGCATGCCAACAGATGACGGCAGCAATAAGCAGGAAAATAGCACTCATTGCCGTTTGGGCACCGATAAGCCACGTGCGTTTTGTGGAGTGAGCATCTAAAAGAGGGCTCCAAAACATTTTGAGTACCCAAGGTAAATAAAGCCACCCGGTCCAAAATGTAATTTGTTCGTTGGCGTAACCCAATGCACCGTAGAGCAACACCGATACAGTGTTGATAATCACATACGGGAAACCTTCCGCCAAGTAAAGCGTAGGAGTGTATAACCAAGGATTTTTTTTCATTTGAGTAAAAAATTCCCCCCTAAAATTTTAGCGAGCGGTTTGGTAGTATCGTAGCGTTCGAAGACCATTTTGATGATGGCGGTCAACGGTACGGCTAACAATGCTCCCATTACGCCCCAAACCAAGGCCCAAAAAATTAAACAAGCTACTACAACAATTGGGTCCAAATCCATGCCTTTGCCCAGCCATTTGGTTTCTAAAATGTTTCCGATAAGAAAATGTAAGGCCGTAAGCAAACAAAGAACTAAAACGATGTGCCAATCAAACCCGTATTGAAGGAAAAGTACGGGCACCGGCGAAATAGTGGCAATCAAGGGGCCGATATTCGGAATGAAATTAAGAATGAATGTAAGTACCGCTAACATGGAGGCCAATTCCGTACGGACAGAGGCCAGTACAATCCAGGTGCATAGTGCCGCTAACAGAGAGACGGAAATTTTAACGATTAAATAAAAGGAAATTTGCCGTTGAATTGTGCCGACAAAATCGGGTTTTTCATCAGATGCTTTGCCCATTAGGATAAAAATGACAAAGAGCAATATCAGCAGTATGTTGGTAAGGATAGAAACAACCAAACTGCCTACACTTTTTACCATATTAAATACCGGTAATTTGGCAACGGATTCCGTTACAAATTGTGCGTTAATATTGATGTGAAAATTTTGTGCCTTGGCCAGGACCCAGTCGATACTGTCGTTGAGGCGATCCGTATAAATGCCGGCTCCGTCTACAAAACTTTCAATAGAACTGGTAATAAAGGAAACCGCCAAGGTGGTAACAGCCATAAAAGTTAAAAAGCTGGTAAGAAGACCCAACCAATACGGAGTTTTCCAACGTTGGTTCATCCATTTGGCAACGGTTGTCATTACCATTACAAAAAATACCGCAATTACAAACGGCATTAAAATGCTTTTGGTGTACACAAGTACCCAGGTAGCGGAACTTGCGGCAAGAATCATTAAACAGATCGTGTTAATTGGTGCCAGTTGTTCAACTGTTTTAGAACGGAACATAAAACCCTCTCTTAAAGTTAGTATAGCATAGATGGACCCTTTTTTGACAAAGGTTTTTCTTCGAAATAGAGAGAAAAGGAACCCGAGTGTATTTTAAAGTGCCATAAAAATTGTGTATAATAGAATAAGAGGGGCTTTTTACAAGAACAATAAAGGGTTCTTCCTCTACAATTTATGCAAATTTTAGGGCAGTTGGCGCAGCGGTAGCGCGTCCGCTTCACACGCGGAAGGTCACAGGTTCAAATCCTGTACTGCCCATATTTTTAAACCCCGCCGAAAGCGGGGTTTAAATATATAGTGTTGGTTTTGGATAAGATGATGGGGTTTTATAGGAACGCGTATTCTTTCCAAAAATTATTCAAAACATCATCCAAAAATAATTCTTTACTCGTTTCGCTGCCGAGAATAGTTTTGAGAGAAATACAAGAACTTTTAAAGGGGGCAGGTATTTTATTATTTACAAAAATGCCTGCGCCGAGCAGGTAGTTGCCGCTTTCATTTTCTTCCGCCAAAATTCCGGCAATTTTTTTATGTTTATGGGAAGTTTTGTCCCAGGTTAATACATCCCCGTCGGCTGTTAATTTGGTTTTTAATTCAAAAACTTTTCCCAGCGTATCTGCAAAGGCATTTTGGAGGGCGCGAGTAAGTGCTTCCAGTGGAATTTCCCGTCCCGGTTTTAGAATAAGGGTAAAATAAATGCCCCCTTCTGTAGCGGGAAAAGTGTTCCCAAAACGGTCAAAAGCATTTGTTTGCCGGCAAGCCAAGACCAAGGTTGCGTGTTCCTGACTGCGGACTAAGCTACGGGCCAAACTTTGGGTACTTGGAATGGTTTCCAGTCCGATTACTTTTGTAACAGCTTGTAAAGCAATGGTTTGTGTATCCATATATTTATCCTACTAATTTTTTACTTTCATTTGGCGAATTTCAAACAAACGATCGCGCAGTTCAGCGGCCAATTCAAAATTAAGGGCGTCGGCCGCTTGACGCATTTGCTGCTCGATATCTTTTTCCACTGCCTTGATATTTTTAAGCGTGGGAGTTGGCAAGGTTTCACTTAAAATTCCAAAAGCGGAAGTTCTGGTCTGTTGGTTTAGTTCCTGCAAATCCGCTTCCGTTTTTTGGATAGTTTTTGGTGTAATGTGATGTTCTTTATTGTAAGCTTCTTGTAATTCACGCCGGCGGTTCATCTCGTTTAACGCATAGCGGATGGAATCGGTACGACGATCGGCATATAAAATGACCTCACCGCCTACGTTGCGGGCAGCCCTTCCGGAAATTTGAATAAGAGTAGTGGTATTGCGTAAAAACCCTTCGTTGTCGGCTCCCAAAATAGCCACAAGCCCCACTTGCGGGATATCAATTCCTTCGCGTAACAAGTTAATCCCGATAAGAATATCAAAATCACCCCGTTTAAACTGTTTTAAAATTTCCAATCGTTCCAATGATTCAATATCCGAGTGTAGGTACTGTGCTTTCATATTTTTCTCTATGAAATAAGCACTCAAATCTTCTGCTGTTTTTTTGGTAAGGGCCAATACAAGGGTTCGCTCTCCGCGCTTCTTATGCGCGTTGATTTTTTCAATCAAGTGGTCAATTTGTCCCTCTGTAGGGTGTAATTCCACTTTAGGATCCACTAACCCGGTGGGGCGTATGACTTGTTCTACAATATGGTTGCCGCTGACGGTTAACTCATAGGGGCCCGGGGTGGCGGAAACAAAAATGGTAGAAGGTAATAAATTCTCAAATTCATCAAATTTAAGCGGTCGGTTATCCAGCGCGGACGGAAGACGGAACCCAAAATCCACCAACATTTGTTTACGGGCGCGATCTCCGTTAAACATCCCACGCACTTGCGGTATGGCTACGTGAGATTCATCTACAAAAAGGAGAAAATCGTCAAATCGCTTGAAATAATCCAATAAACATTGCGGCCGTTCTCCAGGTTGGCGACCATCGATATAACGGGAATAGTTTTCTATTCCGGAACAAAACCCGGCTTGGCGTAACATTTCCAAATCATATTCCGTGCGCTGTTTAAGGCGGTAGGCCTCCATTTCTTTCCCTTGCCGAATTAATTCTGCATGGCGGATTTCCAAATCCCGTTCAATCTGCTGCAATGCATTTTGGGTATCTTCTTCCGTAGCTACAAAATGTTTGGCCGGATAAATCCATGCTTCGTTTAGTTCGGCCAACACATTGCCGGTAATAGGATGAATTTCATAAATGTGTGCGATGGTTTTCCCTGCAATTTCTACGCGGATTGCGTTGGGAGAGTAAGGGGTTAAGATGTCCGTAAACGGCCCACGCATGCGAAAATTCCCGGCTATAAATTCAAGTTCATCCCGGTGATATTGAATTTTAATTAAATGTCCGGATAGTTGTGTGCGGGTCATTTCCATTCCCTTTTTAACATGAATACGCAATTCGTTAAAACTTTCGGGGGAACCGATGTTATAGATACACGAAACAGAAGCAACGACTAATACGTCCTTGCGTGTGAGCAGGGAGGTGGTTGCTTTTAACCGCAATTTATCAATTTGGTCGTTTACTGCGGAATCTTTTTCAATATATGTATCGGTTTGCGGGATGTACGCTTCCGGTTGGTAATAATCGTAATAAGAAATAAAATATTCGACGGCGTTTTCCGGGAAAAACTGTTTAAATTCTGCGTAGAGTTGTGCGGCTAAAACTTTGTTGGGAGATAAAATAAGCGTTGGCCTGTTTATTTTTTCAATTACATTGGCCATAGTAAATGTTTTGCCGGAGCCCGTAACCCCCAGGAGTGTTTGCCGTTTTTGCCCGGCTAAGATTCCTTTCGTGAGAGATTCGATTGCCCGGGGCTGATCTCCGGCCGGTTTGAAATGGGAAATAAGTTTGAAAGCATCCATAAATTCAAAAGGGCGGCTTAGGCCGCCCTGTTTTTACATTTTTACCGAATGTGTAAAAGCTTCGTTTAGTACGCCGGGTAGTAATTGATCAACACCGTCTATCATAAATTGCATTGCAATGGCACAAAGAATCATTCCCATAAAACGAATCACAATTTGTGTTCCGTTGGTACCGATTTTATCAAAAATGTAACGGGAACTAACCAACACCATCCCAACAATAATAGCACAGCAAGCCAGCACGAGGACCATCATAAAGGACATTAAAATCGAGGGACTTTTTTCTGCGTACAAAATAACAGTGGTGATGGAGCCGGGCCCGATAAACAACGGCATGGCTACCGGAACAAGAATGTGACTTAAACTGTTGCGAGCTTGGTCAAAAGTGTTACCTGTGTGGGCGGCAGTTTCAATACCATGATTTTCAAATTTGCTCTTTCCTTGTAACATGCGTAATCCAACGAGTAAAATCATAATGGAACCGGCCAAACGGAATGCAGGCAACGTGATACCGAACATTGTCAGAATTCGTGTACCGAAAAGGAAGAAGATTAGCAACAAGAGAAAGATTGCTCCGGACATTAAAAGGGCAACGGCTCGTTGTACTTGAGGAGATTCATTTTCTACGTGCCCTAAGAAAACGGGCATGTTTCCGATTGGATTTAAAATGGCAATTACAGCAATAAAAGAGTTGATTAACAACCCCCAGTCCATGGCCATACAGTTACGCTCCTCAAAACAAAAGTTCTTGCACAGAGCAAGTATATATAAAGTATATAAATTTATGACAAGATAAGTATAAAAGAAAAACCCCGGTTTTGTTCCGGGGTTTTGGAGAGAAAAATTAATCGCCGATAAATTTTTTTACTTGAGCAATAAATTCCGCTAAGACAAAAGGTTTGGGACAAAATCCCTTTACCTGCGGATAAGGTTTGAACATTTGTTCCGATTCTACCAATGCGGAGGTAACAATAACCGGAATAGATTCCAAGCTTTCATCTTCGGACATGATTTTAATGATGCTTGGACCGTCCAATCCCGGGAGCATTACATCCAAAATTACCAAGTGAGGAAAAAAAGATTTCATAGTGGAAACCGCGTCCCGCCCGTTTTGGCAAGCGCGCACTTGGTATCCTTCTTTAGAAAGGATAATCGAAAGTAATTCGACGATACTGGTTTCGTCTTCTACAATTAAAATTCTCTTTCTCATAACATTTATCTTACCATATTTATTATACTTTTTATATGGCAAAAAAAAGTTTTAATGCATCCGTTTTGCCGCGTATGCGTACTTTTACGGCGCAGCTCATCGGCCCTAAGGACTGTGTGCTGGTGGGGCTGAGCGGCGGGGCAGATTCGGTTTGCTTGCTTCATTTTTTACATTACTTATCTTCCACCCAACATTTTGCGCTGGCTGCGGTACACGTAAACCATCAATTGCGGGCCGATGCAAACAAAGATCAATCTTTTTGTGAAGAACTCTGCGCACGGCTGGATGTAGAATGTTTTGTTCGTAAGGTGGAAGCGCACCGAATGTCTCAACAGTTTGATCTGAGCCCGGAACACGGGGCTCGTAAAGCACGCTACGAAGCATTTGAAGAAATTGCCAAAAAATGGGGCGCTACAAAATTGGCACTCGGGCATCACTTGGATGATCAGGCCGAAACGATTTTACTTAATTTATTGCGCGGTACGCAGGCCAAAGGTCTTTGCGGGATTCCGGTGCGCCGCCCTTTATGTAACGGAGTAGAAATTGTGCGTCCCTTACTTTGTATTAGCCGGCAAGAAACGGAGGCCTACTTGTCCCAAAACGGTCTTTCTCACGTCACGGACCAAACTAATTTTGATGATGCGTTCACACGTAATTGGATTCGGCAAACACTACTTCCGTTGCTGGAAACCAAACAACCTCAAATTCGTTTACACCTGGCAAAGCTAGCACAAGAACTAGGTACAAAATACCCTTCCATCTAGGTCTAAAGGCCTATTTTGCAGTTTCGTCAATTTTGCTACCATATTGCTTATGAAGAGTATTGTTTTATCTTTCGCCGAAGAAAAATCCATCACACTAAAAGGTCTTACGTTTCGCTCGCAAGAAGTGACAAATGGGTTCGCTTTTTTTGCTTTAAAAGGAGCCCATGTGGACGGCAATTTGTTTATTGAGGATGCCATCAAAAAAGGGGCTGTGTTGATTGTTTCTGCCCAACAAGCGCAGCAAACTTATCCGGTACCTTATTTGCAAGTAGAAGACATTGATGCAGCGATGGCAGATGCTGCGTACGAATTTTATGCGCGCCCTTCGGATTCCCTTGTGATGACAGGCATTACCGGAACGAAGGGGAAAACCTCGATTGCGTATTTATTAGAAAGTGTTTTGGAAAAAGCCGGGCGAAAGGTGGGGGTTTTCGGCACCGTTAATTATCGTATGGGGGGAGTTCCCATTTGCGCGGCACCTAATACAACCCCGGCAGCTTTGATATTATTTCGGTTGTTGCAACAGATGAAGGAAACCGGTTGTAAAGAAGTGGTGATGGAGGTTTCTTCTCACTCATTAGAATTACAACGCGTACGTAACATTTGGTACGACACCGCCGTTTTTACTAATTTACAACGGGATCATTTGGATTTTCATCAAACATTTGAAAATTATTTTCAAGCCAAAGTAAAACTTTTTGAAAATTTGGCGGATCCGCATAATCCTAAAAAAAATCGTATGGCAGTAATAAATATAGATGATCCGTACGGGCAACGGCTGGCGCAGCAACTGGCCGGACGCGTGAAAGTGGTTACATTCGGCAGGGATGCTTCGGCTGATTTTAATGCAACGGAAATTCACGAAACACTACGCGAAACACATTTTAAAATAAACGGGGTCCCTATGAAAATAAATTTGTTGGGAGCTCACAATGTATACAATGCATTGGCTGCCTGTGCGGTGGCTGTCAGTAGAGGGGTGCCGTTAGATACTGTGGCGGCAGGATTGGCCGCCTTGCCGGGAGTTCCGGGGCGAATGGAGCAAATTTGCGCAGGGCAACCGTTTACGGTGTTCGTGGATTTTGCCTATACGGATGAATCACTGCAGCGCGCGTTGGATACCGTAGCGCCGTTTAAAACAGGAAAAATTTTGCTTGTTTTCGGTTGCGGCGGACAACGGGATCGTACAAAACGGCCGTTGATGGGCCACACGGCGTGTACAAAAGCAGACATGGTTTTTTTAACAAACGATAATCCGCGGTGTGAGGATCCTCAACAAATTTTTGAGGATATTTTAGCCGGAATGAAAGGCCAAACCAATTATCAAATTTTTCCGGATCGCAAAGAAGCCATTGAAAGAGCGCTTGCAACGGCCCAAGCAAATGATGTGGTGATTATTGCCGGGAAAGGACATGAAAATTATCAATTGATAGGGAATGAGAAACGGCCTTTTTCGGATCAAGAAACGGTGCGGAATTTTTTGCGGGAGAAAGAATATGTTTAATTTGGAAAAAGTAAAAGGGAAAAAAGTGTGTGTGTTGGGGTTCGGCCGAAGCGGCCGTGCTGTAGCTGCTCTGTTAGCCCGCAAAGGTTTTGAAGTGCTTATCAGCGAATCTTCCCCTATTAATCATGCCGAAGCTTATCGGTTGCCGTCTTCTGTCCAAATAGAAGGGGGTGGCCATAGCGACAAAATTTTTGCGTGTGATTTTTGGATAAAAAGCCCGGGGCTTTCTCCGCGCAAACCGGAATTATTGGAAGCTAAAAAACGCGGAATTCCCGTTTACAGTGAGTTGGAAGTAGCGTTAGGTTGTATGCCTAAAAAAGTGCGCGTTTTTGCCGTAACCGGCACCAACGGTAAAACTACCACCACCACTTTATTGGGGCAAATTTTACAGTTGGACGCACAACGTAAAAAACGCCAAGTTTTTGTGTGCGGGAATATTGGGAAACCCGTTTCGAACTGTGCCGATGCGGTAAAACCCGGGGATGATGTGGTGATAGAAGTTTCCAGCTACCAATTGGAGGACAGCACTTATTTCCGCCCGCATATTGCGTGCTTGCTTAACATTACACCCGATCATTTAGACCATCACAACGGGATGAAAAATTACATTAAAGCCAAAACTAAAATTTTTAAAAATCAGCGGGCAAACGACTTCTTAATTTTAAACGGAGCAGATGCTCTGTGTGTGGAAATAGTTCCTAAAATAAAAAGCCGGGTCAAAGCGTTTTCTACCCAGCCGAAACATTGGTTGCGTACAGACGTTTTCTTTGATGGCGATGAAATGGTATTTAGTGAGGGGCATCAAATCCGCCCGCCCCAATTGAAAGGCATTCATAATGTGGAAAATTCGATGGCGGCGTCCTTGATGGCGTTGGCGGGAGGAGTTCCTGCCGAAACGGTACAGAAAGCGTTGGACGCCTTTTCGCCGATGGAACACCGCATCGAACCGTTTGCTTATCACAAAGGCGTGGTATACATAAATGATTCAAAAGCAACGAATTTGGATTCCACCATTACCGCACTTAAAAGTTTTGATAAGGCCCCTCGTATCGTGCTTATTTTAGGGGGGAGAGATAAAGGATCTTCTTATGAAGTGCTCTTGCCTTATTTGCAGACCTATTGTAAGCGCGTGTTGACGATAGGGGAATCCATGGATAAAATAGAAAAAGAATTGCACGGAGGATTCCCGTTACTGCGCTGCGGAACGCTGGAGAAAGCGGTTCAATTGGCTATGCAAGAAGCGAAACAAGGCGATGTAGTTCTTCTCTCACCGGCGTGTTCCAGTTTTGATCAATTTAAGGATTACGAACAGCGCGGAAAAATCTTCAAGCAGCTGGTGGAAGCGCGAATCTATCAAGAACGAACAAAATAAATTTTTTATTCAGAGGGTTTATTTATCGTTACGTGCCATAAAAACTCAGTATTGCCGTGCGTTCCCTTAATGGGGGACGCAATCACCTCGCCGCTTACAGCACCGTATTTTTTACGCAAATTTTCTTCAAAGAAATCTTGTACGCGTTTAATAGCCAGTTGGCGGTTTTCTTCTGTTTTTACAATGCCGTGAGGGACTTGCTTGGGGGTCAGTTCAAATTGCGGTTTGATTAAAAAAACAATTTCGCTTTCGGGAGCCATTACGTTAAAAAGCGGCTCCATAATCATGGTAAGAGAAATAAACGACACGTCTACTGCTGCAAATTGCGGGGGTTCATCAAATAAATCGGGCGTCATGAAACGCGCGTTGGTTTCCGGTTTAAAATAAAAATTTTTGTAGCGGCGCATTTCGTCCGCTAACTGTCCTTTCCCTACGTCTACTCCATATACTTTATCGGCTCCGGCCTGTAACATACAATCGCTAAATCCTCCGGTGGCTACGCCAATATCTACACACACTTTGTGTTTTACGTTTATATTCCAATGCTTCAGTGCCTCGGCCAGTTTCAATCCGCCACGCGATACATAAGGGCAAGATTTTTCTTTTAATGTAATTTGGTCTTCCGGCAAGATGGTACGGTCCGCGCGGGTGTCTACTTCACCATTAACAAGGATTTCGCCTGCCATAATAGAAGCTTGCGCGCGGTTGCGGCTGGTAAAAAATCCCTGCTCCACAAGGGCCATATCCAAACGCAGTTTATTCTTCGCCATCTTCTTCCTCGGTAAGAGTGGTATCAAACGCAACGGTAGAAAGTTCGGTCCCTTTCTTTTTAAGTTCTTCTACTTTGAACTTTACCGTTTCCAGTTTTTTGGATAAATCTTGCGATAAACCGATTCCTTCTTCGAAAAGTTTTACGGCCGCATCCAAATCGGTTTGCTCCGATTCTAATTTTTCTACAATTTCTTCCAAACGAGAAAGTTGTTTTTCGAAAGTTATTTTCACCATTATTTCACCTCCGTATGAATCATACCGTCTTGCACTTGCACATAGATTGTTTCGCCGGGCGTTGTTTGCATAACACGACTGATTACAGTGCCGTCTTGTTTGCGGGTAATACTGTAGCCGCGTTTTAACACACTTTGCGGACCCAACGCAGACAATTTTTGTCTTGCGATTTCCAAACGATGAGAGAATTTTCGCAGGTGTTCTTTCCAGGCAGTTTCCAAACGTAGGGAAAGTTCATCTACTTCTTGCTCTTTTGTTTGTGTCAATAAGGACGGATTTTTAAAAATAGGATGGTTGTGTGCCAAATCGAAACGGCTTTTTGCTCTTTCGTAAAAAAGAGAAACGGCTTGAAGCATCCGTTTGTGTAATTGTGCAATATGTTCGCGTGTATTTTGGCTGTTTTGCACGACAAGCTCAGCCGCGGCGGAAGGAGTAGGGGCGCGTAAATCGGCCACAAAATCTGCAATTGTAAAATCTACCTCGTGCCCTACACAGGAAATAACCGGTATTTTACTTTTGTAAATAGCACGGGCAACAATTTCTTCATTGAAAGCCCATAAATCTTCGATGCTGCCGCCACCTCTGCCCACCAAAAGAACGTCCGGTTTTGGCTTAAAATGGTTTAAATCTTCAATAGCTTGGGCGATTTGCGAAGCGGCTTCATCCCCTTGTACCAAAACAGGAGCAATTAACACTTCTAAATTGGGATTACGTCGTTTTAAGACGGAGAGGATGTCTCGTACGGCTGCCCCGGTGGGGGAGGTTACCACCCCGATGCGTTGCGGATAAGCGGGGATTTCTTTTTTATGTTCGGGTGCAAAAAGCCCTTCCGCTTCCAATTTTTGTTTGAGTTTTTCAAATTCTAAGTAAAGGTTCCCTTTGGCAATTGCTTCTGCTTTCTTGACGACAATTTGATAGCGTCCCGATTTCCCGTATACAGATAAACTGCCCCACACGCGCACTTGGAGTCCTTCTTGTAATTCAAGTGAGTATTTGCGCGCATCCCATTTGAACATAACGGCGCTGAGCAAAGAGTCCCGGTCCTTTAGATCAAAATAAATGTGGCCTGAACTGGCTGAACGTAAGTTAGAAACTTCTCCTTCTACGAATATATCGTGAAAGACCCCCTCCATCATTTGTTTTACGGCCAATGTGATGGCGGTAACGGTAAACACTTGCCCTTGAAAGGGGTTGGCTTCCATTTATTCTCCTTTGATTTTTTTGAGCCGATCTATCAATGTGGGTTCTTTTCCCAGTGTACCCGGTTTAAAGAATTTAACAGGGTCTGGCATATATGCTTGTTTAACATAATGATTGGGAAAATCATGCGCGTATTTGTAGCCGCGGTTTTTACCGCCTGAGCGCAAATGATCCGGCACCGGACGATAGCGCCCTTCACGTACTTCGGCCAACGCGTTGTCGATAGCTAAGTAAGCGGAATTGCTTTTAGGGCAACAAGCCACATAAATAGCGGCGTGTGCCAGAGGGATACGTATTTCGGGCATACCGAGTTCTTCGGCGGCGGAAAAAGCCGCTTGCGCAATCATGATGGCGGCCGGTTCGGCCAGGCCGACATCTTCGCTGGCGCAAATTAAGATGCGCCGTGCGATAAAACGCGGATCTTCTCCGCTTTCCAACATGCGGGCCAACCAATAAGCCGTAGCATCGGGGTCACTGCCGCGCATGGATTTAATAAAAGCGGAGATGATATCGTAGTGATCGTCGCCCTTTTTATCGTAACGTAAATGGCGTTTTTGAATACATTCTTGCGCAATTTCCAATGTGATATGTTTTGTGCCCTTTTTATCTGGTTCGGTGGTGACAAAGGCCAACTCGGCGGCGTTTAACATTTTGCGCGAATCTCCATTGGCTTGCGTAATAAAAAAATCAGCGGCATCTTTGTCTATTTTGGCGTTTTCATCATCGGCGGCACGCGTTAAAATTTTAAGTAAATCTTTGTCTCCAAGCGGTTTGAATTCAAAGACGGAAAAACGAGAAAGGAGCGCGTTGTTAATATAGAAGTACGGGTTTTCCGTTGTGATACCGATAAGAATGATATCTCCGCGTTCTACGGAGGGCAACAATACGTCTTGTTGTGTTTTATTAAAGTGGTGAATTTCGTCCAAAATAACCAACGTGCGGCGTTGGTCGAAAGAAGGCGTTTGCGCCCGTTCTTTGGCTTCTGCCAATACTTTTTTAAGATCGGCTACACCGGCGGCTGCCGCATTCAGTTCCACCGTGTACGATTGTGTGCGCGAAGCAATATAGCGTGCGGTGGCTGTTTTACCGCAGCCGGGCGGGCCGAAAAATACAGCGGATTTAATCATATCCGCCTCTAGTAAACGGCGCAACATTTTCCCCGGGCCCAGTAAGTGCGGTTGCCCGGCAAAATCTTCTAATTTTTGCGGTGCTTGGCGCGCGGCCAGCGGTCTTAAATCTTCAGCCATAATTATTTGTGTGTATTGTCCGTAGCAGCTTCCAGTTTGGCAATCAGTTCGTTGAGGCGGGCCTCGTCTTCTTGACGTTTGCCCCCTTCGTTTTGGGAACTTAGATATGCTTGTGTGGCAAAGTACAGAGCGGCCAACAACGCTTGTTTGAGTGTGTCGATTTCTCCGTCTTTTTGCAGTTGCTGCATATATTTTTCAACGTTGGCAGCCAAATCAAACAGTTCCACCACCCCTACTCCGGGGTTTTCTATTTCTAAAGGGATGCGTTTGATTTCTACTTGAATAATATCTCTGGGCATATGTTTATTTTATCTTATTTTTTGGTTACCGCGTAAAAACTTCCGCGCACGCGTAGAAAATACTATAATAATACTATGACTATTGCTGAATTCAAAACTGCCTGTTCTGTTATTGAACAAGAATACAAAAATAAAATAGCGGCCGCAACCACTTCTGCCGAAGTGGAAGATTTGCGCGTAGCCGCCTTGGGGCGCAAAGGAGCGCTCACTGAGTTATTGAAAGGATTAAAAGATTTTTCCATAGAAGAAAAGAAAGAAGCCGGCCCGTTGGGGAACGCTTTGAAAGCATCCTTAACAGCTGCTTTAGATGAGAAAACGGCTTTTTTTGCCGCGCAAGAGATTAATAACGAATTGAACAAGGTAGATTTGGATTTAACACTCCCGGGGTATCCGGTAGCTAAAGGACATAAACACCCGCTTTCCGTAGCACAAGACCGCATGACCACCATTTTGGCGCATTTGGGTTTTGAATGGGCCGAAGGACCATGGGTGGAAGACGAAAAACATAATTTCGATTTACTCAATGTGCCGCAACATCACCCGGCGCGTGACGCGCAGGATACGTTTTTTGTAGATACGAAAATGCCGCTTGTATTGCGTTCACACACGTCTAACGTGCAAAGCCGCTATATGGAAAAACACAAACCGCCGCTGCGTATTATGGCGCCGGGACGGGTGTTCCGCAACGATAGTTTAGACGCTACCCATAGCCCGGTATTTCACCAAATCGAAGGGCTGTATGTGGATAAAAACGTATCACTGGCAGATCTCAAGAGTGATCTTACCGCTTTTATGAAAGGACTGTTCGGAAACAAAGCGGAAATTCGTTTCCGCCCGTCGTTCTTTCCGTTTACGGAACCGAGTGTAGAAGTGGATGTAAAATGCGTTTTTTGCCAAGGAAAGGGATGCAATGTTTGCAAAGGCAACGGTTGGATTGAAATGCTCGGGGCCGGTGTGGTACATCCCAATGTACTTAAAAATTGCGGCATTGATCCGAATGAGTTTAGTGGCTATGCTTTCGGGATGGGTGTAGAACGTTTGGCCATGATGATGCTGAACATCAAAGATATTCGCGCATTCTATGAAAACGATGTGCGCTTACTCAAACAATTTTAGGGAGTATTTATGAAAATTCTGTATTCTTGGTTAAAAGATTTTATAGACGTGGATCTGGCTCCCGAAGAGTTAGCCAAAAAACTGACCGATTTAGGTATTGAAGTTGCCTCCGTTGAAACCACCGGGGCCGATTTTGAAGGCGTACACGTAGCGCAAATCACGCAAATTGACGCGCACCCCAATTCCGATCATTTGCATTTGGTAACGTTGGACCGTGGTAACGGGCAAACGCAACGTGTTGTTTGCGGTGCGCCCAATATTGCCGTTGGGCAAAAAGTCCCGCTCGCGCGCGTAGGGGCGCGGCTGGGCAAGATCGTGATGAAGCCGGCTGTTATACGTGGGGTGGAATCGGAAGGGATGATTTGTTCCTCCGATGAATTAGGATTAACACATACACGTGCGCATGGAATTTTGGTATTGGATGATACACTAGAGCTTGGAACAGATGTTTCTACCCTCTACGGAAAAGCAGACACGTTGTTTGAATTGGAAATTACCTCCAATCGTCCGGACTTACTTTCTCATTGGGGGGTGGCGCGCGAATTGGGTGCGCTGCTGAACAAACCTGTCAAACTGCCGGAAATTAAAGATATCAAAGGGCAAGGAAAAGCACTGGATGTGGAAATCCAAAACCCCGAAGGGTGCGGCCGCTATATCGGGCGTATTATTCGCGGAGTGAAAAATGTAGAATCACCCGAGTGGATGAAAGAACGTTTGGCCTCCATGGGGCTTAACCCCAAAAATGCGCTTGTGGATATTACAAACTACGTGATGTTTGAACTGGGGAACCCTCTCCATGCTTTTGATTTGCGCTTGGTGGAAGGCGGGAAAATTATTGTACGCAACGCCAAAGAAGGTGAAAAATTTACCGTTTTGGGGGGGCGCGAACTGGAATTAAACGAAAATTGCTTGCTCATAGCCGATGAGAAAAAGGCCACCGCCTTGGCCGGTATCATGGGAGGACTAAACAGCGGTATTCAAGAGGATACACAAGATATTTTCGTGGAAGCTGCATATTTCAATCCGCCCACGATTAACAAAACTGTAAAAAAGTTCGCGATTTCATCTGATTCCTCCCAGCGATTTGAACGCGGCAGCGATATTGAAGGCGCTATGCTTGCTATGCGCCGCGCCAGTGATTTGTTCGTACAAATTTGCGGCGGAACAGCCAGTGAGATAAACGATGTTTATCCGCAAAAATTTGAAAATAAAACCGTAGAATTTACGCCGGCTGAAATCAATGCGATTTTAGGGGCGCAAATTTCGGATGAAAAATTAAAAGAAATTTTCGGCCGCTTGGCCACAGAGTTCCATGCGCACGGCAATAAATGGACATTTAAGGCGCCCACGCACCGGCGAGATTTAAATCATAAATGGGACCTTGCCGAAGAAGCAGCCCGTTTTGCCGGGTACGATCAAATCCCGGCTGCTCCTACCAAGGCACGTGTGGTGTTTGCCGATAATCCCAAAGGAATTGACCTCTCTAAAATTTATGGCATGCAGTTAATCGGTGCCGGATTCTGCGAGTGTAAGAACATTGATTTCTTGGGAGAGAAAGATTTAAAACTCTTTGGTGCGGATCCCAAATTTTGCATTCGCGTCAAGAACGCGCTGGCGCAAGGGTGGGATTATCTACGCCCGACGTTATTGCCTTCTCTGCTTAAAAACGTGGAGAGCAATTTGCGTTTCGGTAACACCAATTTAGCACTCTTTGAAACGAGCAAGACCTTTCAATCCATGAAAGGTTTTCCTGTGGAGAATTACACCGTAGGCGGTGTGCTTTGCGGCAGTTTGACGGATAAATTTTTTGCTGAAAAAGAATGCCCGGTAGATTTCTACTGGCTCAAAGGGCTTATGCAAGCGTTGCTGGGCGGGGTAGGAGGAGTGTCGTTTGCTCCGTCTAAACAGGCCCCCGTGTATATGCATCCCAAAATCAGTATGGATATTTTATTGAGCGGAAAAGTAATCGGCGTTTTTGGTCAGATTCATCCGCTGACACTCAAAGCGTTTGGCATTAAAAACGCGGATGTATGGGCGTTTGAATTTGGCACGAAAGGAATCGAAAAAACATTTTCCGCACAAGATTTTAAACCCGCACAAGATGTGGCGGTGTTTCCTCCGTCCTTGCGGGATTTGTCCGTGGTGCTTGATAAATCGGTTTCATACGCGCAAGTAATAAGTGCATTGGAAAAGACGCCTCTGGATGTGAATTTATCGTATCATTTGATTGATGTCTACCAGGGAGAACATTTGCCGGAAGGGAAGAAGAGCGTGACGTTTAGTTTGGCCTTTTCCAAAAAAGATGGAACGCTTAAAGATAAAGAAATTGACGATGCGTTTAACCGTATTGTGGAGCAATTGCGTACGCAAGTAGGCGCACAATTGCGCTAAGGACGTCGGTATGCAAGAAAAAATACAGCAACTGGAGATTTTGGTTTCTCGTCTGCTGGCCCGTCAAAAAGAACTGGCGGGAGAAAACGCGTTGCTTAAACAGCGTTTGCGCGTGTTGGAAGAGAATTCTCTTAAATTAAAGGAAGTGGAAGTTTCTTTGAAAGAAGTAAAAGAGTGGAAAAAAAATGCACAAACGGTTCTACGGCGTTTGCATATGCGACTTGAAAAAGAATTGGAAAGAGCAAAAGAAGAAGAAAATAAAATTGTATAAATGATAAACCCCCCTGCTTTTGCAGGGGGGTTCTTTTTAAGGAATTATAATCCCATCGCTGTTTTCACATTCGTTCCCATAGAAGTTGGAACCCCGTTTTTATCCACACATACCAAAGTTGTTTTCCCTTTTGTACAAAGCCGGCCATTCTGATTAGTGATGGTGTTTTCAAATACAATTTTAATATCGGAAACTTCCAACACTTTTGTATCAATTGTAATTTGGTCTGCATAACGCACAGGGAATTTGTACTCCACTTCTTGCCGTGCCACTACAAAAAATTTGCCCTGTTGTATGAGCGCGGGGACGGGATACCCCTTTTCTGCCATATAAATAGTACGGGCTTCTTCAAAAAACTTAAGGTAATTTCCGTAGTATACTACCCCGCCGCAATCCGTATCGTGATAAAAAATAGTTTTTTGCATAAATACTCCGCAATTTCCCCAAAGGGTTCAGATTTCATATAATAAATTATACTTGATTTAATGGTTTTAAACTATGGAAACAGAAGAGATTATTCGCAAACTCCGTCACCCGGAGGTTACAATTACTCAAACGAAACCATCTGCTCCTAGCAAAGAAAGAGCGGTTCAAAAAGCCGCCCCTAAAAAGGCGAGCGATTTGCCACTGCTTGTTATCGGCAGTTTGATTTTACTTCTTGTGTTAATTAGCGGATTGTGGGTTTTGTGGGCCAACAATCGTTCCGCTAATTTATCGCATTCGCTGGATAAAGAAAAAGTGCAAGGATTGCAATATGATCGGGAATTTAACCCAACCCGTACTACCACAGTTTTAAATATTCAAGAGGGGCAAGACCGCAGTGTGGCAGCTTCCAATTTGGGATCCACTTTGCCTATTATGAGCCGGTTTAACTATAAATCATTTACCGAAAAAATGTACAACATTGTCGGTTCCGCTCCCTGGGCTTTGACGGAAAATTTTTCTGCCAACCGTTCGGACCCGGAGATGATGCGCTATTTGCTGGGAAATGATGAGGTTATTAAAGGATTCGTAGGGCGGCCGGATGTATCTGTATTATTGGAAGACCCACAAATGTTGGCGGCCTTTACGGAAGATCAGGTAGCCATGCAAGATTTTTTTGATAGTGAAACAGTCCGCGCCGTCTTGACGAATGAGCAAATGATAACGGTGGTGGCCGGTAGCCGGTTTATGGCGCGCTTGTTAGTAAGCCCTTCCATTAAATATTTTAGAGACAATCCGCAAGAAGCGCTGCAAATTATCAAACGCAACCCTTACTTGAACGAATTACGGCGTAATGAAATAATCCGCCAAGCGGTCAAAAACAACCACTACCTCAAAGATATTGCGGGAATATTGTTGGAAGAAACGACAACTGCCGTTGACCCGCAAGCGCAAGGATAAGCGAAGGGTACGCCAAAAAGGTTGTAGGAACAAAAAAATTTTGCTATACTATTTAGGTAGTATCGCTTTTGCGGGCGTGGTTCAATGGTAGAACGCGACCTTGCCAAGGTTGAGACGAGAGTTCGATTCTCTTCGCCCGCTCCATTTACTCCCTCTCTTTTGAGAGGGTTTTTTATTTCCCTTTGGCAAAAGGGCCCAGAAAAAAGATAGGTCTTTTTTCCCTGTGGACCTAGGTCTAAGGGCCCTCGTCTTTTCCCTTTTAAAATAACATACTATAAGTAAGAGGTTGTTATGAAAAAAAGAAAAATTTTGATTTTAATAGGGATTTTGGTGGTAATGGGGATGCTGGTACAGCCCGCGATGGCGGCGCCTTCCCCAACTGAGGACAAACAACAACCGGAAACCCTTCTTTTCACACAATTTCAAGAATGGGCACAGAAAGGGGATGCCTCTGCATTTGCACAATATATTTTAAAAATACAACAAGTACGCACACACGTTTCGCAGCGTTGCGAAGCCGGGAATATTCTCGTTTCCCGTATTCAAACAGCATCCCCGATATGCGTATCTTCTCGTATGCTTTTACGGACAGATGCTTTGGGAAATAATTTGTTGCACAGTGCCAAAGAAGTTACTACGGTGGGAGCTGTCGGTTCATTGTTTCGTACCTTTTCTTCGGCAGGTTTCACACAAATCAATAAGTTAAAAAATAAGAAAAACGAGGCGAAAGAAACCCCGCTGATTGCACATATCAGCCGAGGGGACCTATCTTCCTTTTACCAATTATATGAAGGATCTAATTTGGAAAAAGCACTTAAAGCACGTTTGAATATCGGGAAAGACCGCACCAGCTTGTTGTTTGCCAGTTCCGATGACATCTTACAACAGGAAATTTTAGAATGGGGAACAAATGCCGCGGGAACCAATATTTTATCTTTAGTGGAACAGCAACAAGATAGCCCGGAACGGACAGACATCCTGCGATTTTTAATGAAAAATGCCCCTTCCCTTTTATAACGAACCTAACTTATACCCTGCCCCCGGCCAAACCGGGGGGCTTTTTGCGGGTTAATTGAAGAAATCAATTGTGGTGGGTAAAATAACTTCTTCCATCACGCTTAACGCAAAGGAATCCGTCATTCCGGCGATGTAATCGGCAATAATGGTATCCCGGTTTTGTTTGTCTTGTCCGTAAACTTTGTTCATGGATTTAAGATAATTGCCAAATCCGCGTGCGGTTAATTTGCGTTCTTGGGTATACGCTTCATGATCAAACCCATAACGGTCAAACAATTGGCGGAAGTAGGAAAACAAGGCCTGGATGCAATTGTTAATGGCATCTTGACGGCGGCACATTTGCTCGTTGTGATAAATGCACTCATAATTAAATTTGCGTAATTGAGATAAAAGCTCGAATTTTTCATCGGAAAAACCGATATAATCCTGGTCCTTAGAGTGATTGATTAAATCAAGCGTAAGGGTGTTGATGATTTCTCCGTTAGAGGAGCCCACTTCTTCGCGCACCTGTTGGGGGATATCCTGTTTGGTAATTAAATCGGCTTTGATAGCGTCTTCGATGTCGCGCCCAAGGTAAGCAATTTTATCCGATAAACGCACAATACACCCTTCATAAGTGGAAGGCATTTGAGTGCGCCCTTGGATATTTTCCAAATCGTTGGGAACGGCGGCAGGGCGAAGACGGTTATTGGCAAAATCTTCTCCGCAATGGCAAAGGATTCCGTCTTTAACGGCAAACGTAAGGTTTAATCCCTCGCCGTAGTTGGCTAAATGTTCTACCACGCGGTAGCTGTTAAGTTCGTGTAAAAAACGGCGGGGGCGGATACATTGGTCAATGGCGCGTTCTCCTTCGTGCCCAAAGGGGGCGTGCCCGATGTCATGGCCTAATCCGATCGCATAAGCCAAATCTTCACTTAAATTCCAATTCTTGCTTTGGTTCAGTCCGCGGCAAATGGTAGCGGCAATAGTGGCCACATGGAGTACGTGTTCGATACGTGTACAAATATGGTCGTTATTAGGGGCAAAAAATACTTGTGTTTTGTGTTTTAACCGCCGGAACGGAAGCGAATGAATGATCTTTGTTTGGTCGCGGAAATATTCTCCCCGCAAATCCGGTGTGTGGGGATGGGTACGTTTTAAATAAATTTCATCGGAAAAGGGATTTTTTATCATAAAATTATGATATCATAATAGTGAGGTAGTTGTAATATATAAGGATATCCGAAATGTTGACCCCAGTTGTTTTTGCCGGCAGTTTTGATCCTGTTACCAACGGACATGTACAACTTGTACACCGCGCGCAAGCTATTTTCGGCGCGGTGATCGTTGTGGTAATGCCCAATGGTAAGAAACAAACTCTTTTTTCTTTACAAGAACGTAAACAATTATTGGAAGAAACATTTAAAAAAGATCCGCAAGTTAAAGTGGACATGGCACAAGGGTTATTAACGGATTACATGAAACAGCAAGGGTTGAAACTGTTAGTACGCGGTATTCGTAATGCGGCCGATTTGGAGTATGAGAATACGTCCCTCGCGTACAATCGGTTCTTTTATCCGGATTTGAAAACTGTTTTCTTGCCGGCAGAGCCAAATGTGGCGCATATCAGCTCATCTGCCGTCAAAGAAGCTTTTGACTACGGGGCGGACGTGAGCGCACTGGTTCCTGCATGTGTAGCGGCTGCTTTAAAACGCAAAGCCCGATAATAAAATTGTTTTGATAAAGGGGTCAAAGGTCCTAGAATAAATATAGGTCTTTTGGCCCTTTTGCTTTTGCAAAAAAAGTGCCACAATACAGGAAAGGGAATATTATGCAAAAGATATTGTCTGTCGTTTTAAGTTTCACTTTATTATTCAACACCCTCGCGCCCTCTTTTGCGGGTGTTCCTAGAAGAGTAAGAAAACCCAAATTAGATACCTCTGTATTCACGCGAAAGGGACAATCAGGAACCTTAGAAAAAATTGCTTGTGCAAATGCTGCAAAAGCTCGGATTCGAGAGAAGATAGTAGCGTGGCGTAAGAGTATTGCCTCTGTGCCGACGCAAACCCTTCGTATTTCCGTAGATTTTTCACTGGGGAAATATGAAGGCCTCGGAAAAGAAATTTTGAGCATGCCCATTCCCGATAACACCCTAATGCATAATGAGTTGGTCGGTTTGTTTTTTGTCGGGGAGTTAACCCCGTATCAACGTGGGCAGACCCTAAGTTATTTCCAAGAGTCCTTAGCAGGGGCCAAACAAATCCTAGGAGCCGTTTCTGTTCCTGAGAAATATTTAATAACCAGCAGCGAATTGATAGAACAGGGTTTTATCACTAAGTTGCCGGGCGGAAGATTGAGCCCTTCAAGGAACTTGCCGAGTAAAAAGGAGCTTGAACTTCAAGAATTCTTTGATTCCCGCTTTCAAGAGTTTAGTGATTGGATAAAACAAGATCCGGCAGTTAATGAGGCGCTTGATTTGTTGGCAGATGCGGTAGCTTTAGGCATAATGGGGGGAGAAAAAGATATTCCCTCTTTGATGGAGCTGTATGAAGTGTCTATCGGTACGCCGTTTGAAGCTATGGCCGGAACAATTGTTTTACATGCTTTATTACGTTTGAAGTTATATAACAAATTGTATGCTTTTTTTGAAAATCCTAAATATCTCGGCGGGAAATACACTAAATATTTTGCAGGCCAAATCCTTCAAGACGAAGACAGATTCGACGAATTAGATCCGGTTTTTACCAAACGGATGGCGCAATCTGCTATTCATGATGAGGACTCGGCCGGTAAATTTTATAAAGAATTGGATGAGGACTGGGCGAAATACCTGGAGAAGGCATTTAACGGAGAATTAGAGAAAAGAGGGCCCCTCGCGGCATTGGTAGCACAGGAACGTGCTTATGAAGGATGGCCCGGTATGGAGTGCATAGAAGTGGAGCCGGACTGGGCAGCTATCCGAAAAGACGAAGCCGAACATCCGCAGGCATCCCCCATCACACAGGCATCCCAGCCGGAAGGATCCCCTGTTGCCGAAAATTCCAGTTTAGACCAAACTAATGTGTTTCCGGTGTTGATACCTACTCCGGAAATTCCCGTAGAAAGTATGGAAGATTTTGCTCAAGGGTTTAATCCGCATTTGGTTCCCTCCATATCAGTACAAGGAACAGGTTTTAAATTTACATTGGAAAATGCAAATGGTGAGACCCTTATTCCCAATGTAAACATCACAATTAGCGAGGGAATTAAAGCCGCCAAATTTAGTCGTGTGACGATTAACAAAGCGGGAGCCATTGAATTGCGAGGAGAGGGACAAAAAAATTCCATAATGGGCCGGTTCTATTTTCGACTTTCACCGGGAAAGGGGGCCTTAAATACATTGGTTAAAGGTATGGCTGCGTTCCCTCACAACACCCTTTACATCAAACTTGTTTCTAATAAAACGAAAGGCATGAAACAGGAATTTTCCCAGATATGGAACAGATTGGCTCACGGTCAAGCCACCATTGTAAATATTCCGTTGTATGATTCCACAAGGAGTCGTTTTGTGATAGCGGGGACCGATATATCCCTGTTGCCAAAAGAATGTATTGACCGGGGGCTAAACGGTATCTTTATTGTACGGAATGATCAGGTTTTTTATGAAGATGGAGAAGGAATGTATTTGTTGGAAGATTTTCATGTTCGCTTGCCAAAGAAATTCCGAAATATTTGGGTTTCTATTATGCGAGAGAACGCTCAGCAGCCCTTTTCTTTGGAAATATTCCCCACCCAAGATAAAACGTTTATCATGAAATACATTGTTCCCATGTTGCAGGTGGGAACCGGAAAAGCGTTTGGCCCGATTATGAACAGTTTAGGTTTGCCACAATGGTTGGCGGACGGGCTTCCTATGTTTGCCAACAATGGGATGCCCGTTTTTCTGGCGCCTCTGATGTCCTTTTTAAGAAAGTTTGGTGATGCCAATTTGTATCGTGCGGGAATTGGCTTATATGCATTAACATCATGGGGGGCACTATCGTTTGGCTTAAACGGTTTCGTGGGGGTAGAGAATGCCGCTATTGCACAAGTAATTGGATTGTGTACGATCCTTTTAGGGCTGGGGGCTGGAAATGTTTTAACGCGTACCAACCAGAATAATTTGATTCGACAAAACGAAGGCGAAATTCTTGCCCCAAAAGTAAAAAGAGAGAAACTGTTAGGGAATTCTACGCAAGCCCCCAGTATCGGTTTTTTGGCGAAACGTTTGAAAGAGATTTTTACCAAGAAGCCAACGAATAAACGCAGTTCAATACTGTATCAAAAACCTTCTGCGATGAAAAATGTCGGAACATTTTTGTTTTTGTTTTGGCCGACCGTATATAATACGATTGCAATGTTGGTTGATTCTTCCAGCCGAGCTGATTTTTCGCTGAGCTTCTGGTGGCTGGGCGGTTTGAGTTTGTACGCACTGTTTGAATCATTAAGGTTGCCGCTAAAAGATACATTTATCCGCAACGCGGGCACATTGGAATTGATGTTAAAAGATAAAGAAATTGAGCTTTTGAAAACTATAAAAACGGAATTAGATAAGCCACAAGAAAAACAAGATTTTTCAGCGATTGCCCAAGAGCTTCGTAAAATTATTTCTCCGTTGGCTCAAGCCATGTCCTTTAAATCAGGGGTTAAAGAAGAGGGGCTTTGCGAGGGCTTGGAATGGACCTCTATTTCACGCTTGGTGGATTTACTAAAAGAAGAAGGCGTTTCCTTACAACAAGAGGATCGGTTTGTGCAGGCTTTAAAGGAACAATTTGATTCTCTGGGCCGTAGAAACGTTAATTATAAAGATATATTTAAAATACCGGGTATAAAGAGTGCTTTTACAGGCATGACATTGTTGACAGCACATGAGTTAGGCACTTCTCTCAGTTTTGCCTATGCTGTTAACACAGCCCTAGAAAAAGCAGGAATTGGAGGAGCAGAGAATATTACGCTGGGGTCCGCAATATCTGCCTTTTTCCTATACGGAACTGCGTTCCTCTCCCGCTTGCTGGGGAATGTGCTTGCTGCTCGGGTGAGAGATGGAACAATGTATTTATTTTCTTCCCTCTGTTCACTGGTAGGAACAGGGTTGATGATTGGAGCCAATGGAAATTTCGGGCCGTTACTCACGGGGGCGATATTGGCTGGTTTTGGGATGGGAAATTTCTTCGCACAAGTATTTGAACATACCGTGGGTCTAGATGAAGAGAAAAAATATGCCGCGGAAATTGCGCAGATTATTACCCTGACAATGCCAGCAGCTGCTTTGCTGTCTTCCCAGTTGCCGACGATAGCAAGTGCAGCTGGAATGCCAGGGCTTGATTTGAAGATTTGTTTCGGACTGTTGTTAGGGGGCCTGTGGGCAACCAAAAAAATGTTTGTAGATTCTTCGCTTGTGGAATCTGTGAGGCACTATTGGAAGAAAATAGCAAATAAATTCAACCGGAATGAACCGCCTGCGGAAGATTCCCCGGCAACGGAAGAAGAACCCGCCGCGGAAGAAGAACCGGCAGAAATTCCTTCAAAATACAGAGTTCCGGTTCACGGATAAATCAAATACTCTTTTGATAGGAGTAAGTCCAAATTTCAAAGCCCCGGTTTTGCCGGGGCTTTTTGTGTGCAAAATTAACGGTTAAATAATTTACGTAACAACCGGTCGTAGTGATTTTGGGGAATATGCATTCCGGGGGAAACAATTCTACCGCCCTTGGGGCCGTGGTAATCAGAGCCGCCGGTGGCAAAAAGATCATACTTTGTGGCAAGCGAAAGTAAATCCTGTTTTAGGGAATAAGTATGTGCCGGATAAAAAACTTCAATTCCGTCGAGCCCCGCTTCCTTCCAGGCAGGGAAGTCCCAATGTCCTACCGTAATCCCGGGGTGCGCAATAACGGCCAATCCCCCTGCTTTCTTAATGTGCTTAATTGCTTCCAAGGCGGTGACTCCGGCCGAGGGAACGTAGCCCACTTGCCCGGGTAAAAGATATTTACGAAAAGCATCTTGTCTTGTTTGGGCGTATTTCTTTGCTTTCAAAGTATCCGCTACATGCGCACGGGAAACCGTGTTAGGCGCACGAGAAAAAACTTCTTCTTCCGAAAGGTCTATCCCCGCTTGTTGCAGTTGTCGAATGATTTGAGTGATACGGGCTCGTCTTTTTTGGCGGTTGTCGGCTAAAAAATTCTGAAATTCTGTGTTTTTTATGTCTATATTGTATCCGATAAAATGCAGGTGATCGTGGTCCTTTGTGCTAATCTCTACACCGGGAGTAAAAAAAATGCGGTGTTCGCAGCATAACGTAGCAGCTTGCGAAACACCGTCGGTAGTATCGTGATCGGTCAGTGCATAGATCTGTACCCCGCTTTTTAGCGCCCGGTGGAAAACTTCTTCTACAGAGGAAGTTCCGTCCGAGAATTCGGAATGGGTATGCAAATCTATCAGCGGCATTAGACGCGTTCTACGGCCGTTACGCCGGGAACCAACTCTTTTAAGCGCCGTTCTACGACGGCCTGAAGCGTCATTTGCGCATGCGGACAGCTACCGCAATGCCCCCGCAATGCCACGGTAACAATGCCGGTTTTCTCATCGACTCCCATTAATTGAATGTCTCCGCCGTCGGACTGTAAGATAGGGCGGATTTCGTTAATTACTTTTTCCACTTGTTCTTTCATATTTTCTCCAAAGTTCTTTCTTATATTATACCTTTTCCCTTGGCCGAAAAAAAGGCAAAAAATACTTGCAAAGTTTTTCAAAGTATTGCTATACTTGTGTTATAAACAATTTTAACCAGTAAGGAGAGTTATGAAAAAAGTAATCGCGTTCAGCGCGCTCGTTCTCTTAGTAAGCGCCCCGTTGTTTGCTCAAAAGTATGCCAGCATCAATGCCCAAAAGGCCAATATCCGCACGTGCGCGGGGGCGTCTTGCTCTGTTAAATTTTATATGTGGAAATACACCCCGGTTTTGATGCTTAAAACCAATGCCGAAAAAAATTGGGTGCTCGTAAAAGATTTTGAAGGATACCAGGGTTGGATTTCTTCCAGCTTGTTAAGCCCTAATGGCGGAATGTCTGCCAAAGTAGATTTGAACGTCCGCCAAAGTCCGTCCGCCTCTGCCCCGATTGTCTGCACGGTGGAAAAAGGTTATCCGTTTAAATATTTGTCTAAACAAGGAAAATGGATCCAAGTAGTGGACGATCCGGAATACCCGCAACAAGGCACCTGCAAAGGTTGGGTATACAACGCCAACTTGTGGGGATTCTTTAAACAATAATTTCTTTTAACTTAAAGGGGACACTTGCCAAAAGTGCCCCCTCTTTTTGTCTGTAGCAAGTTGCAGGGTTTGGGGATATTAGTTATAATATAGGTATATGAAAAAGATTTTTGTTTTTTTGGCCGTTTGTAGTGTGATAGGGGCTATCTATTGTGCTAGCCGCCACGCGGAAAATAGCAGATTTTCGTTATCAGGTACGGTGTCCGTTCCGGATCGTTTGCTTTCTATGGCTCAAGCCGATAATAATTCGTGTGCGATTGTTGTGAAGAACGAGGCCGATGTCCCCGTTGCTATCAAGCGCATTGTAAATCCGAAATTTCCGTTGGAATTTGCCTTGAGTGAAGAAGATTTGTTAACCGAACAAGTAACCGGCGAATTGAAATTAGAAGTTCAAATTAATAGCCATGGCCGTCTGGGAGTGCTAAAGCAAGGGGATATTTTTGGTGCCGTGGAGAACCCCGTACACGCCACAGATAAGGGGGTGCTTGTGCAAGCGGATAAAACCCTTGGCCCTGTGCATCTGGCGCGAAATGTGAAAGGAAATTTCTTCCGGACCGCTGCCCGATAAAAAATTTTAAACAGGAGCGGTTGCTCCTGTTTTTTTACGCCTTAATGGAGATTGTTTTATGAAACGCAGTTTAGCAGTGCTTGGTTTGTTGGCGTTATCAACGGCTTCGTTTAGTGCTGCGGAAAATTATACGCGTGAAAAAGTGCTGGCGTTGTTTGCAACGTACAACCCCGCCGTATTGGAACGCGCCCAACAAGATGAAGCATACCGGGCCGTATTGGAAACCGTTGCGACTTCCTACAATATTCCGGAAACGGATGAAAACCGCTACACATTAATTGCCTTAATTCGCAATTTTGATAATTCTTTAAAAATTTCTTCTTTGACCGTGGAATATGAAAGGGCTTATTTGGTGCATGTGCTCAATCAATTAAATCCCACTGCCATTACGCGTCAATTTCACGATGAATTGCTCCCGATTTTTGAAAATGTACAGACGCACACGGTAGAACTGAACGAATTGCACCTTAAAGAGGCAAAAACAAAATTGCGCTCTCTGCGCAAGCAGACGGAACTCTCCGCCCAAGAAAAGGAACAGACCCGGCTTGCTTTGAAACAAGAAATTTCCTCTTTGAAACAAGAAATTAAAAATCTTAAAAAAGACACATCTTCTCAGTTATCTGCTTCTGTGGATGCTTTTATTGCCTCCGCGCAAACGCATGTGTTGCAAACAATTGCGCACAGCCAGGATGCGGCCCGTTTGATGGTACAAAGTCCGGCGGCACAAGAAGCGGAAAACCTTTCCATCATTTCCAAAAACAAAAAACCGGTAGCCAAATAACTTCTCGGTTTTTTCGTAGGTATATATCTTATTTTAAGGAATGGATTTTTATATGATACAAACTGTAATTAACAAAATTTTTGGAACTAAAAGTGAACGTGATTTAAAGAAAATTCAACATTATGTGGATGAAGCCAACCAGTTGGCTCCGCAGATGGAAGCACTCACAGATGATCAGCTTAAGGCCAAGACGCAAGAATTCAAACAACGTTTGGCCGAAGGAGAAACACTCAACGATATTTTGGCAGAAGCATTTGCGGTCGTGCGTGAAGCGGCAAAACGGGTTATTGGGTTGCGTCCGTACGATGTGCAGTTGCTGGGGGGCATTGTACTGCACCAAGGAAAAATTGCCGAAATGCGGACCGGTGAAGGGAAAACCTTGGTGGCGGTATTGCCTTCGTATTTAAATGCGCTTACCGGCAAAGGGGTGCATGTAGTTACTGTCAACGACTATTTGGCACGACGTGACCGCCAATGGATGGGGCCGATTCATGAATTTTTGGGATTAACCGTCGGATTTATCGGCCACGACATGGAGAATAACGAACGGCGCGAAATGTATGCCAAAGATATTACCTATGTAACAAATAACGAATTAGGTTTTGATTACTTGCGTGATAACATGGTTATCCGCCGAGAAGACCGTGTGCTCCGGCCGCTTAATTATTGTATCGTTGACGAGGTGGACTCTATTTTAATAGACGAAGCCCGTACCCCGCTTATCATTTCCGGGCCGTCGGAGCAGAGCACGGATAAATATTATATTGTCAACCGGCTCATTCCTTCATTAAAAGTTCGTTTAATTACGGAAAAAGATGAAGTGAAAGCCAAGTACGAGGGAATTGATTTAAATGCGGGCGTAGATGCTATCATTGATGAAAAAGCCCATACCGCCACGCTAACGGAAACAGGGATTGCCAAAGCCGAGAAATTTTTAAATGTTCCCAATTTGTACGATGATGTACAATCGGAGTGGGTACACCACATTAACCAGGCCTTACGCGCCCACCATTTATATGAAAGGGATGTGGCCTATGTTGTCAAAGACGGAGAAGTAATTATTGTTGATGAGTTTACGGGGCGTTTGATGCCGGGCCGTCGTTGGAGTGATGGCTTACATCAAGCCGTGGAAGCAAAGGAAGGACTACAAATTAAAGAAGAAAACCAAACATTGGCAACGATTACATTCCAGAATTTCTTTAAACTGTATAATAAGCTCTCCGGTATGACGGGAACAGCCATGACCGAAGCCAATGAATTTTGGCAAATTTACAAATTAGATGTAGTGGAAATTCGTCCGAACCGACCGTCTCAACGCATTGATTATCCGGATTTGGTGTATTTGTCCGAGCGGGAAAAATTCAATGCCATTGTGGAAGAGGTAGAAGGGCTTTGGAAACAGGGTGCTCCGGTATTGGTGGGGACCCGTTCCATCGAAAAATCCGAAAAACTTAGCCACATGCTTCGGCAACGCGGTATTCCGCATAAAGTGTTAAATGCCAAATACCACGAAATGGAAGCTCAAATTATTAGCCAAGCCGGCCGCAAAGGGGCGGTTACAATCGCTACCAACATGGCCGGACGCGGTACGGATATCGTATTAGGCGGAAACCCTGCCGATCCCAAGGAACAGGAAGAAGTGGTGGCGTTGGGCGGATTGCACGTTATCGGTAGCGAACGTCACGAATCGCGCCGTATTGATAATCAGCTGCGCGGACGTTGTGCCCGTCAAGGTGATCCGGGAAGTTCCCGTTTTTACATTGCATTAGATGATGAGTTGATGCGTTTGTTTGCGAACTCTACCAAAATTGCTTCGTTGCTCAGCACGTTGGGAATGAAGGAAGGCGAGGCAATTGAATCGCGCCTCATGACGCGCCAAATCGAGGGGGCGCAACGTATGGTAGAAGGACGGAACTTTGATATCCGTAAACAATTGCTGGATTATGATAAAGTCATGAACCAACAACGCACGGCCATTTATGGAATCCGCAATGCCATTTTAGATGGCGAAAGTATGACGGACCGTTCCAAAATGATGATGGAGGAAATTGTAGCGGAGTTGGTGGAACAGTATTATAATCCGCAACATCCCCAGCGCTCGGACTACGGCGCCTTAAACGTGGGATTGCGGAATTTCTTCCCGATTCCTTTTGACTTATCCGCTGATACCACGAAAGGTAAAAAACAAGAAGCCATTATTGAAGAAATTATGGCGCAGGTGGAAGAACTTTACCAAGCCCGTACCCGCTATTTTGCAGAGCAAAACATTCATTTTAGCGAAATTGAACGGATGTTGTTCTTGCAAATTATCGATAATGCCTGGAAACAGAATTTGTATGAGTTAGACCAATTGCAAAACAGTGTCAGCTTGCGTGGATACGCGCAAAAAGATCCTTTGATTGAATATCAAAAAGAGTCCTATAAGTTATATGAATCAATGTTGATGCGTGTGCGGGATTTAATGGTGAGCTACATTTTCCGTTTGCAGTTGCCACCTCGTCGAACAGCAGCGGAACGAGCGCAAGAAGCAGCTGCCAAAAATCCCGATGCGGATAAACAAATAGCGCCCAAACATATCGGGCGTAATGATCCGTGCCCTTGCGGGAGCGGTAAGAAATATAAAAAATGTTGCGGAGCTGATTTATGAAAAAAATGCTGAGAACAGGACTCTGTTTAGTCGGGTCTGCGTTGATTGTGTTGCTGCTATCCGTTTTGGTGCGCTACAGCGAACCGATAGATGTGGATCTTCCGTTTCTCAACAAAGAAGAACTTACCGAAAGGGAACAGGCCCAACAAAAAGCCGCACGTGAAGCCGCGGCTCGTGCGCGCATGCGCCGTATTTATTCTTGCAGTTCTGATGACGATTGTATTATTGTTGATAAAGATCCTTGCGGGTGCTTGGTAGGCCCGCAAGGGGTTGTTTCTATTAACGCAGATTATACGTTAGATTTTGATAAAATACAGGCCAGCAATATTACCAAGGCATGTCCGGAAGTAGCACCTTCTCAAGAAAAAGAATGCAGTGCTTCCGCTCATGCCATGTGTAAAGATCGGACCTGCGCAATTGAATATTAATATGCCTCCACAGATACCAACTACTTCTTACGGATCCGGCCGGATTGGGAATTTCTTCAAACGGATGTTTGTAGAAATGGGCCGCCTATGCTTCCTTTTACTTACCGGTGCGGCCACCGCTTGGTTGTTGTACCAAAGTTTTCCGAAAAATTCCCACGCGCTTTTAGCGTGGCTTGCTTTAGCTCCGTTTGTATGGGGGGTCAGCAAGACACGCCGTTTTTGGGGTGCGTTTTTCTACGGATGGCTTACTTTTTTTGCATTTCATGCCGGGGCATTATATTGGGTATATTATACGTGTTTGCACGGCGGAGGAATGACGCCGGCCTTATCAACCGCGGCTTGGCTGGGGTTGGCAGGAATTTTATCTTTACAATTTGCTTTTTGGGGGGGCTGTTGCCATTTTTTGGTAAAGCTAAGAGGATTTTTCCCGTTGACGGCTGCCATCAGTTGGGTAGTTTTGGAATGGTTGCACCAGGTATTGGCTTATTATGGACTGGGTTTCCCGTGGCTAATGTTGGGATATACACAATGGAACATGCCGGAACTAATTCAGTTGGCATCTTATGTGGGCGTGTATGGCGTAGGATTTATGATTGTATGGGTAGGGGCCTGTGTTGGTTGGGCTTTTGCGGAACCTGGCGTTAAAAAAGGAATCGGGCAAATGATATTGGCGGCACTCTTGTTCTTGGGAGTATATATGTTTGGCAAATATACGTTGCCGCAGACCGGACAAAATGAGCCGCAAACGTTACTCAGTTTAAAAGCCGCTTTGATGCAACCCAATATTGACCAATATAAAAAATGGACGGAAGAATATGAAGAAGAAATTATGCAAACCTTGCACACGATGGCGAATAATGCAAGTAACGAGAAAGTCCGTCTTGTCGTTTGGCCGGAAAGTGTATTGCCCGGTGTGCTAACGCGGGAACCGTATCAATCGGAAGTGAAACAATGGGCCCAAAATACGCAGGCACATCAATTGGTCGGCTCCACAATCGTACAAGGGGAAGACCAATACGTAGGGGCCTATTTGGTTCCACCGGGAGAAACGGCTGCTTTACAAAGTTATAAAAAAGTAAAACTGGTTCCTTTTGGGGAGTATATTCCGTTTGAAAAGTGGATCCGTAAATGGTTCAGCCAAGTACAAGTGCTCAATGAATTGGGAGCTTTTAGAGAGGGGGAACATCTCCAGCCACTGTTGGATATGGACGGTGTTAAAATCGGTTCTACGGTTTGTTATGAATCCATTTTCCCACAATTGTGGCGGACACAGAACGAGCAGGGGGCACAATTGTTTGTGAATATTACCAATGATGCTTGGTTTTTTGATACGGCCGCCCCATATCAACATTTGGCCGCTAACGTATTACGTGCTGTAGAAACAGGACGGCCGGTTTTGCGAGCGGCCAACACAGGGTTTTCCGCTTATATTGACCCATTTGGACGTATTGTACATCAAACGGGGTTGTTTGAACGGACGATGCAAGTAGAATCGGTCCCGTTGGCAGTTAAAACAGAGCCCAACGTTTATACTCAATGGGGAGATTTGTTTGCTTGGATTTGTGCGGTGCTGTTCTTTACGGTACTGATTTCTACGATTGTATTTATTTATGAATAATATTGAGTTTAAAGACGTTGAGCAAAAAATAGAAGAATTATCTGAACGTGTTGCCAAAATCGAAACAATTGACGCTATCACGGACAAACAACAAGAATTGCTCCGTCTGCAAAAGGAATCGCAAGAACCGTCTTTTTGGAACGACACCCAAAAAGCGAAGGAAGTAAGTCGCCAAATCGATTTTTTAAAGACGTCCATAGAAACATTCTCGCAACTTCAAAAGAAAATGGAAGATGCCCGTGCGCTTTTTGATTTATGTAAAGAAATGCAGGACGAAAAAGAATTGCTGGGATTAAATACCTCTTTGGCAGAAACGGAAAAACAAATTGCTCAAAAGGAAGGGGAAATCCGCCTTTCCGAACCCAATGACAAATTAAACGCTATTTTAACGATTCACGCCGGAGCCGGTGGTACAGAATCGTGTGATTGGGCGCAAATGTTGGTGCGCATGTACACGCGTTGGGCCGAGCAACACGGATTTAAATTTTCCGTTTTAGATTCTCAACCCGGTGACGAAGCCGGCATAAAAACTCTTTCCGCCATGATAGAAGGTCCGTTTGCATACGGTTATTTAAAAGGAGAAAACGGTGTGCACCGTTTGGTGCGTGTTTCCCCGTTTGATGCCAATGCACGGCGCCATACTTCTTTCGCTTCCTGTGATGTATTGCCGGATATTGATGAAAATATTAATATCGAAATCCCGGAAAAAGATATTCAATTGGAAACTTCCCGTGCCGGCGGACATGGCGGGCAAAACGTAAACAAAGTGGAAAGTGCGGTGCGTTTGTTGCATATTCCGACGGGAATAGTAGTTTCTTGCCGCATTGAGCGCAGCCAGTTGCAAAACCGCCAGACAGCTATGAAAATGCTTAAGGCCAAACTTTACGAAATGGAAATGGATAAGAAGCGCGGCGAAGCGGAAAAACGCTACGGGCAGAAAGGCGAAATTGCCTGGGGACACCAAATCCGTTCGTACGTATTTATGCCGTATCAATTGGTAAAAGACCTGCGCAGCGGATATGAAACCAGCCAAATTGATGACGTGATGAACGGCGATTTGGATCCGTTTATTTTGGCTTTCCTTAACTACGAAGCAGAACGTAAAAAATAATGAAAACCGGTCTGTACATACACATCCCTTTTTGCAAACAAAAATGCCGCTATTGTGATTTTGCTTCTTTTGCGGGGCGGGAACAACGAATAGAGGAGTATTTGGCAGCACTGACAAAAGAAGCCCAACTCTCTCCCATAAAACAATTTCAAACCTTGTACGTCGGCGGGGGTACTCCCAGCTTACTTACAACGACACAAATTCAAAAATTAGTGGAAATAATTATCCGCAATTTCGGCCCGATTAGAAATTTTGAAGAAAGCACTTTTGAAGCCAATCCGGAAAGTTTGACGGAAGAAAAACTGGCTGTTTTAAAGCAGGCCGGCTTTAACAGGTTAAGTATCGGCCTTCAAAGTTTTAATGATGCAGATCTTAAAACATTGGGGCGCGTGCACAATGCTGCACAATTTTTACACGCTTACCAAATGGCCCGTGCCGCGGGATTTGATAATATCAATGTGGATCTTATTGCCGGACTTCCCGGGCAAACGCTGACAAGTTTTGAGAAGAGTTTGCAACGATTGCTTGATTTAAAACCCGAACATCTTTCTGTTTATGGGTTACAGATAGAAGAAGGGACACCGTTTTTTGAACAAGGGATTGTGTGCGACCAAATCCTCATGCGCCAAATGCTGGAGCAAACGCGGGATGTTTTAACCGCGCATGGGTATCATCACTATGAAATTTCCAACTTTGCTTTACCGAGATGCGAGGCCAAACACAATACACATTATTGGGAAAATGGCGAATATATTGGGTTAGGAAGTTCGGCCGCCTCTTACATAAAAGGGGTGCGACGCCAAAATACCCCGGATATGGGGGTGTATATTGAACGCATGGAACGTGGAGAATCTCCGGTTGTTTTTTCGGAAGAATTAACGGGGAAGGAAAAAGAAGGGGAAACGCTCCTGCTTGCTTTGCGTAAATTAGACGGCGTTGAATTGTCGGCTGTACAAGAGCAACTGTTTGGGACGGAGATTAAAAAACATTTGCAAAGCGGCCTGTTGGAGCCGGACGGAAAAAAGGTAAAATTATCTAAAGAGGGCCTATTTTTAGCCAACGAAGTTTTTTGCAGCTTTGTGCCGCCGTTTGAGGATTTATGAACATTACGCCTATCTGTACCCATGTATTTAAAGAGGGGGAAAACCTCCCTCAGTTTATTGTGCGTTTTATTCCGTCCATTGCCGAAAATACAATTGTAGTGGTATCCTCCAAATTGACCGGTTTGTGGAAAAAACGGACCGTTCCTTATCAAAGCAAAGCACAAAAAGAAAAGTTGATTAAACAGGAAAGTTCCGCGGCTCTTAAAACGCCGTTGGCATGGCTCACAATCCGGGAAGGAATGGTGATGACCAATAGCGGGATTGACGAGTCCAACGCGGATGGAAAATTGATTCTCTTACCTACAGATTGTTTTGCCTGTGCGCGGGAATTGCGCCATGCCTTAAAACCCTTTTGGAAGGTATCAAATTTCGGTATAATAATAACAGACAGTATGATTTTACCCCTGCGGGCCGGTGTGATAGGCGCGGCGGTAGGGTACGACGGATTTAAAGGGATAAATGATTTGCGTGGGAAAGAAGATATTTTTGGTAAACCCCTGCAAACAACCCTGGTGGACGTGGCGGATAGTTTGGCCGCGGCGGCGTCCGTAACAATGGGCGAAGCGGATGAACAATCCCCCTTGTGTGTAATCCAAAATGCGCCGGTAGTATTTACGGAGCAAACGGACCCGCAAGAAATTAAATATCCGGCAGAAAATGATTTGTATACGCCGCTTTTAAAGGCGGTCAAATTAATAAAATAGGAGATTAAAATGAAAAACGTAATCAATGAATTTAAAACATTCATTATGCGCGGCAACGTGATTGATATGGCTGTAGGTATTATCATCGGCGGGGCCTTTACAAAAATTGTGAACTCCATGGTAGCGGATATTTTGATGCCGCCGTTGGGTTTATTATTAGGGAAAGTAGATTTTTCCAACTGGTTCATCGTGATTCGCAAAGGGACGGACGGAGCCAGCCATTTTGCTACGATGGCCGAAGCACAAGCTGCCGGTGCCACTACGCTTAACGTAGGTTTATTTTTAAATGCTATCATCAGCTTTTTGATTGTGGGTTTCTGTATTTTTATCTTGATCAAAGCCATCAACAAGCTCAACAAACCGGCTCCGGCTGGTGCCCCGACCACCAAAAAATGCCCGCAATGCTGCAGTGATATTCCGTTAGCTGCTATCCGCTGCCCGCATTGCACCTCTGAAATTAAATAAGAGCTGGGTTTATTACAACTTTACGCAAAGCAGAAAAACATTTTGTTTTTCTGCTTTGTCTTTTCTATACTGTAAATATGATTTACTTTGCCCACCGTGGATTTTCCGATCAACGTGTTCAAAATACGTGCGAAGCGTTTGCGTTGGCGCGTGAAAAAGGTGCCACGTGTTATGAATTGGATGTGCATTTACTCAAAGATGGGGTGCTGGCCGTACATCACGATTATTCCCTTCTTTCCACGGCCGGTGTAGACGTAAAATTGGCTGATTTAACCGCTGCGGATTTAAAAAAGTACCCTTTGCATAATCCGTTTACGGCGGGCCCGGTGTATGTTCCACTTTTGCAAGAGGTGTTGCCGATAGTAGCGCCGGGGTTGCAACTGCTTAATGTTGAAATAAAGAACGACAATGATGTTTATCCGGGGCTTGAAAAAGTGGTACTGACGGAACTTAATAAGTGGCCGGCGTTGGCAGGAAAAGTACTTTTTTCCGGCTTTGATTATAACTCCTTGATGCGGGTGCGCACATTGGATAAAACAGCGCGTATTGGGCTGTTAACGCGCAATTTTGACGTTTCCAAACCGCTTGCGCTGGGGGCGGAAAGTGTGCATATTAATCAAACGCGTCTTACTGCACAAATGGTGCAAGTTTGCCACGACAACGGATTAAAGGTGTACGTATATACGGTAAATACGCCCGCACAACGGGCCCGGGTAGCGGAATTAGGGGCCGACGGTATTTTTACGGATAGTTGGGAATAAATTTTGCCTAATAAGAAACCCTCCGCAAGGAGGGTTTTTGTTGTGGAAATGATTCCATTTCATCAAATGTTTGGTTGCTTAGGGGCCAGCTCTGTTCTGGGTATCATTGGATTTTTATGTTGGTACCAATCATCCCACTTATTAACGGTGTTGGCAATTTCATTTAAGGAATTCGAATAGTCCTCGGGAACGATAGCAGAAATGCCGGCAGCGGTGGCGTAAAGATATCTATACTGGGATAATAAATAGTCCAATTTTACAATCATTCTCGCCCTTCTTGGAGGAACATGTCTTGCGGCAAAAATGCGCAAAGTTGTTTGAGTTTCCAAAATTTTACCCAATTGAACTTCTGCCTTAGCCGGGGAAAGTGCGGTTCCTTGCGCAACGAGCGACTCTATCTCTTCAACCATTTGTCCAAGCAATAACTGACCATCTTGAAGGATGTTTCTATAATCCTCACGCGCGTTTGTGTACACATTATAATCATCCAAGGAAAGAGAATAATCGATAGGCCCTTTTGTTTTTTTCAGGATATCTTGTGCCAATGCGACAAATTCTTCACTGCTCTGTTTGGGCCCTTCCTTAGGTTGTTCGCTACTGCGTCTGGGATTTACTTCTTTCTTGGATACCATTGGATTTTTGTTTCGGAGCCGGGTCCGCCACCTATCAAGAGTATCATTAATGTGATCCGAGAAGTATGGATAGCTTAGTTCCGTGGGCACAGTAGCAAAAATGCCGGCGGAGGTGGCATAAAGATATCCATAGTGGGATAAGATGTAATCCAGATGTATCATGGTGTCTGCGTTCTTGCTCGTTAGAACTTTGGCGGTGAAAGTACGCAATGCTGTTTGAGTTTCTAAAATCTTAGCCAGTTGAACTTCTGCCTTGGTCGGAGAAAGTGTAGATCTTTGCCAAATGAGAGATTTTACTTCTTGGGCCATTTGTTCAATCAAGGACAAACTATCCTGGTAGATTTGTGTGTACTCCTCACGAAATCCTTCGTACACATTGTGATCATCCAAGGAAATACTTTCGATGTATCCTTTCGTTTTCTCTATGGCATTTTTTGCCATCGTAGCGAATTGATCACTGGAAAGACCTTCAAAGGAGGGGTTTGCACGGGGGAGATCTACCACCTGCGTAGTTTGCGGTGCGGCTGTTTTTTCAGTTGGGTAGATGTTCACCGGGGATACGTACCCGGGAATTCTTGAAAATGGGGCCGGTTGTTCTTGAAACAATGCGCGTTCTTTATCTGCCCAGCCGGGTTTGATTTGCTGTATCAATCCGCCTGCTTCAAAGTTCGACTCCAAACCTTTTTCGTAATAATACGAAAGGACCGGGATAGGATGCCCCGCTAACGTGGAGTAGTAGTACTTGTATACGCAGAGTACAAAATCTAACCGGGCCATATTGGAAGTCCAGGGTTGATCCATTTGGTCACGTATGAAATCTCGCAGTTGCTCTTGGAACTCTATAATTTGTAATGTGCGAGCTTTGGCATAATTAATACGATCTTGCGGGGATAAGGTAAAAAGAGGGGAGGGGGATTCCTCTTGCATTCTTGTTCCTTGGGCTGCCAAGCGGTGCGCTATACCATCAAACTTTATAAGATAGGCGTTGTTGGGTGCATAAAAATCCCGAATACTAAGGTCTTCAATACCGGTTTTCGTCTCCAGGTCGTTCTTCATCCGTTGTAAAAGTTTATTTTGCTTTTCGATGAGATCGTCTTTTTCTTTTTGAGTAGAATTTCGACCCAAACTGTCCAAATAATCCCATCTCTCTATTAGTCGTGCCGTTTTCGCAGATAATTTAAAATATTCCGTCAAATCTACAGGGTTTTCTATAAATGAAGGTTCATACCCTCGGAGATTCATTTCATGTGTCAGTTGATCTACAAGGTTCATCCCTTGTGCAAATACGTTTTCCCGAGGAATATTAAGGCCTTGACCGTTGGGATGATTAATGTGTATGTCAGTGTCCCAACTAAGGGATCCTTCTTCATTTAAAATAAACCGTGTCGCTCGAGTTCTGTCCAATATTTCTTTGGCCATTTCCTCGTGTAAATTTCCGGGGAGTCCTTTAAAATCTGTTTGCCTCCAAGATACGGGTTGGCGAGGAACGGAAATACTGGAAGGGATAGGGTTCCGTCGTTCCCATGCTCGGTAAGCGACTCTTTTCGCAGGTCTACCAAAGCGTTTTAATTCCAGGTTAATTGCGTAGCTTGTGAGTGCGGTGCAAACGCATAAAACCGCTATTAGGTATTTTTTCATGATAATATCTCCTTACCTTACTATGTAAGCAAAACCGTGTAATGAGTCACAAGGGCCATTGGACCCAAAGGGCACCTGGGTCTTAATGGAAGGGAAAAATAAAACCCCGCATCCGGGGTTTTAATAATAAGCAGAACTGTAAGATTCTTCGGAAGAAGAACTTTTCCCGCCGGAAGAAGAATCTTCCTGGGACCCGTAGTATTCATCCGGTGCGTAACGGCGGGGTTTGGTCCACAACCGCTTTTCTTTTTTGTATTCGGTGACAGCCGGCTGCCCGGGTACTTTGGGTTGTTGACGTTCATCAAAGAAATAGACATTGTCCGACACGAGCGGGCGGACATTAAAAATATAATCCGATTCTTCCGCACCCGGTGCCTCGCGGCGCTCCTTGGCGGCTTCTTCGGTTAAATCTTCCAAATAATCTTCTTGCGTAAGGTAAATTTTGCGGCGACTGAATTCGTCCTCTCTTGTATGAGAGGTACAAGCAGCCACTGCCCCAACACAAAGACAAATGGATAATAATCTGAAAAACGTCTTCATACCAATTTCCTCTCTCCAGATAGTACAATGTTTTCCAGCAGGACTGCAAGTGTTACAGGGCCTACCCCACCCGGAACAGGGGAATAAGAAATGTTTTTTTGTTCAAGATCCGCCGGGTTAGCATCCCCCTGTAATTGGTGGTTGTGCCAATTGGTGGAAATGTCAATTACCGTAGCACCCTGTTTGAGCCAAGAGGCGTTTAATAACCCCGGCACACCGGCGGCGGAACAAATAATGTCCGCATCTTTTACCGCGCGTGGCAAATCGGTGTGTGTATGGCAAATTTTAACGGTGGCATTTTTGCAAGTCAGCAAATGGGCCAACGGGCGGCCAACCGTACCGGAACGGCCGATCACCGCTATTTCTTTTCCGGCTAATTCTATATGATGAAAATCCAATAATTTAATAACAGCCAAAGCTGTGCAGGGAACAAAACCCTTGAGCAAGAGAATTTCCTGCCAGGTTTTGCACAAAAAGAGATTACCCATGTTAAGATTGGACATACCGTCAATATCTTTCTGTGGGGCCAAATGGGCTGCATAATCCGTGACGGCTAAATGAGAAGGCAAAGGACGCGGAATTAAAATAGCATCCACGGAGGAATTATCAGACAAACGTTTTACCAATGCCACAAAATCAGTAGCCGATGTTTGGTTGTTAACTTCCAGAATTTCTGTTTCAATCCCTAAATCTTGCGCGGCTTGCACCTCTTTTTTTAAGTAGACATGCGCACTGTAATCTTCTGTAGAGTCAATCGCGCAAAGATGAATCGGGCGGCCCATTTTTTGACGCACGGCTGCCGCTCTTTGCGGCAAAGAGTTGCGGATTTGTCGTGCTAAGGTGCGTCCTTCTAAAATCATAGATATATTGTAGCAAATCGGCACAAAAAGAGGAAAAGTGCAATAAAAAAATGAAGGAGCGTGTTTTAATTGTGATAGGGAAAGCAGGAGGTAATCTTATGCGGAAATTATTACTTTTGATGGTTTTGTTGATGGGCGGGTCTTCCCTGTATGCTGCGGGAATCGATAGCGGGGATTTTATGTTCTCCCTTTACGGCGGGCTTGGCTCCGGATTACAAAAAACGGGCGTGGAGTTTGCCGGAGAAAAAGATTTTGCCTGGGGAAACTTCGGCGCGGAGTTGGGACTCTCGGGTATGTATTTTCCTAACCCTTATTTAGGGCTTGGGGCAGATATTCATTTCAGCGGGTTTGCCGGAAGCGAAAAGGAATTTTGGACGAAAAGCGGCTATCACTGGCATAATTACAAAATGGATTTGAGCACTTCCTTGTTGCAGATCATGGGCGTAGGACGGTTATACCTCAACCCGGAAGGGACCTCCCGTATTTACATTCCGTTTGGAGGTGGGCTTACCGTAACCAACAGTGAATTTGGCTATACGGAGGACGATTGGTACCATATCAAACGGGATTATACGGCTACATCCTTAGGGTATTATGTGGGCCTTGGTTGGGAAGTGGATTGGCAAGATAACAGTTCCTTTGGATTGGAAGCGCGGTATAATTCGTTTCGTTATGATATGGGCAATTTAGCCGCCAGAGTGGGTATAGACAGCCCGGTAGGAGAAAAAGATTACAGCTATATCTCGTTGGTGTTTACTTTGAGTTTCCGTTAGTATATTAGACCCTAAAACCGGGGGGAGCTTCCTGCGGCTCCCCCCCTGTTTATTCTTCATCAATTTTTAACATGGCTACAAATGCTTCTTGCGGAATGTTTAAACTACCGATGGCTTTCATTCGTTTCTTCCCTTCTTTCTGTTTCTCGAGTAGTTTGCGTTTGCGGGTAATGTCTCCACCGTAACATTTGGCAATAACATCTTTGCGGAATGCCGGGATGGTTTCGCGCGCGATCACTTTACCGTTGACGGCCGCTTGTACGGCTACTTCAAACTGTTGGCGGCCAATGAGTTCTTTGAGTTTTGCGCACAATGCGCGCCCGATTGTGGCGGCTTTATCCTTGTGAACAACGGTGGATAATGCATCTACCGGCGTACCGTGTAACAAAATTTCCATTAACACTACATTGGAACTTCTAAATCCGGCTACTTCGTAATCAAAAGAAGCATAACCCTTGGAAACGGATTTTAATTTGTTGTAGAAATCAATGACCATTTCTCCCATAGGCATTTCGTATTTGATAATGACACGCTGATTGGAGAGATGGTCCATGCTTAAATAGGTGCCCCGTTTTTCTTTCAGGAGTGTCATTACCCCATCCATAAATTCAACAGGGGTGACAATGGTGATGTGGATAACGGGTTCTTTGATGTCAATAATGTCCCCATATGGCGGAAAATTGGCCGGGTTATCAATGATTTTATAACCGGGATCGTCCGGAGCATCCGGCAAAGCCGCTAATTCCTGCGGGTGCGATTTGCGCGGTGTAAATTTAACGTGGTATACAACGTTAGGGGAAGTGGCAATAAGGGATAAATTAAATTCGCGCTCTAATCGCTCTTTTACAATTTCAATATGTAAAATTCCCATAAATCCCAAGCGAAACCCAAACCCAAGCGCTTTTGAAGTTTCGCTTTGGTAATGGAAAGAAGAATCGGATAAATTGAGTTTTTCAAGTGCTTTGCGTAAGAGTGGGAAATCCGTGGTTTCTACAGGAAAAATAGAAGCAAATACTACAGGTTTGGCTTCCTCATATCCCGGTAGGGGTGTGGTGGCCGGGTTATCGGCCAAAGTAATCGTGTCACCTACTTGCACTTGGTGAATGTCTTTAATGCCGGCGGCCAAATATCCTACTTCCCCGGCGGATAAAACATCACACTTGTGGAGTTGCTTGGGGGTCATGAAACCCACTTCTTCCGATTTGTACGTCGCACCGGAAGACATAAATTGTATATTTTGCCCGGCTTTGAGCGATCCATCTACAATACGCAGATACATAATTACACCGCGGAACGGGTCGTAATATGAATCAAAAATTAATGCCCGTAAAGGTGCATTTATATTCCCTTGCGGGGCAGGGATGTCTTCGATAATTCGGTCTAGTAAATGCTCGATACCCATGCCGGTTTTCGCGCTGACACGCTCGGCTTCTATGGGGTCGCGGAGAATATCCCATAATTGTTCTTCGGAGGCATCCGCATCCGATTGGGATAAATCCACTTTGTTCATTACCGGGATAATTTTGAGACCTAAACTTTGGGCCAAATGTGCATGTGCTACCGTTTGTGCTTCCACCCCTTGGGAGGCATCCACCAACAGCAACACGCCCTCACAGGCGCGCAAAGAACGGGCTACCTCATACGAAAAATCTACGTGGCCGGGCGTATCAATTAAATTTAAGATGTAATCTTTGTAGGCAATACGGACGGCTTTTGCTTTGATGGTAATTCCGCGTTCCCGCTCCAAATCCATGCCATCTAAAAGCTGGGCTTGCATTTTTCGTTTTGGAACGGTGCCGGTATCTTCTAAAATACGGTCGGAAAGTGTTGTCTTGCCGTGGTCAATGTGGGCAACAATAGAAAAATTACGAATCTTCATGTTGGTTCTGCTCAATTAGATTTCGGATTTCTTCGGAGCTACCCATAAGTAATGCAGCTTGTGCCAAATCCGAACAAGTTTCAAAATTTAAATTACGTATAACGTTTTTAACGCGCAAATACATGCGCGGAGTGACGGAAAGTCCGTCCACGTGCCACCCCAATAGAAGGGGTAACATTTTGGAATCGGCGGCAATTTCACCGCAAAGCGTGACTAATTTTCCCCGTTGGTGAGTAGTTTGAATAATGGAATGAATCGTACGCCCCACGGCCGGATGGCAGGGGTCATACATGTGGGCTACATCGGGGTTGACGCGGTCTACGGCTACCAGATATTGGATTAAATCATTGGTGCCAATCGATACAAAGTCCAAATCGTTAATCATCCCGTCCAATGCAATAGCCGCGGCTGGGACTTCAATCATGGCACCTAAAGCAATTTTGTTGACGGGTTTTTTGTTTTCGTTTTCAAATTCTTTGAGTGTTTTTTCAAATGCACGGCGGACATGGCGTACTTCTTCTACGGAAGAGACCATCGGAATCATGATGCGTACTTGTGCGGGTACTTCACACGCGGTACGTATAATTGCTCGTAACTGTGTATGCAATAAATCCGGATTTTTGAGTAACAACCGTACACCACGGCATCCCATAAAAGGATTGTCATCTTCGTCAATTTCATCCAGAGGAAAATCGGGCATTTTATCGGCCCCCAAATCTGCCAAGCGGATGGTAACCGGACGCATATCAAACCGTTTAGCCACGGCTAAGTATAGAGAGTGTTGAAGATCCTCGGAGGGGGGTTGCGGGGTATTCATGAACAAAAATTCCGTGCGCAATAATCCCAAACCGTCCGTTACCAAACGTTTGTTTTCTTTTGTGTCGGTACGGGGATCGTAATTGACATACAAACCTACAGAGTGTCCATCCTGCGTGATAACGGGCAAGTGATTGATTGTTTTTAAAAGCGATTCTGTTTTTTTGAGTTCTTTTTGGATTTTGCGATAATTGGCCAGTGTGTAGCGGTCAGGATTGATGACCAAGAGGCCGTTTTCTCCGTCTACAATCAATAAATCCCCGTTTTTAACATCTTTGGAAGCACTGGAAAGTCCTACTACCGCAGGAATGTTCAAACTTTGCGCAAGAAGTGCCGTATGGCTGGTTTTGCCGCCCAAATCCGTGCAAAAGCCCATGATATTATTTTCCGGTAAGGAAATAGTATCGGAAGGGAATAAATCGTGCGCGACAAGCAAAGAGGGGTTTTGAATGGAAGCGAAAAATTCTTGTTTCCCTCCAATGAGATTGGCTAACAAACGTTTGCCCACATCAAAAATATCGCTACGGCGTTCTTTAAAAAAGGGATCTTCTATTTTTTCAAAATTGGCGGCCAATTCCTGTAACGTGAGGGAAAGAGCGGAACGGGCAGATAAAAATTCTTTGCTGATTTTTTTAACGATAGAATTTTTTAAAGCGGGATCTTGCAAAATCAGCTTGTGGGTAGACATTAAATTGGCGTATTCTGTCCCCAATGAAGCTTGTACTTTACGTTCACAAAGATCCAACTCTTCGGAAGTTTTTTTGATAGCGCTTAAAATCTTTTGCAATTCCGAAGAGGCCTCGGACGCAGCAATATATTGCCGGGAGACGGTAATCGTCTCCCCCGGTAATGATATGGCCGGACCGATTGCTATTCCCGGGCTTGCAGCCACGCCTTTCAATACCAACATGATTAAAATTCCTCGTTAAATTTATCGTCAAATAATTTTTTGAGAGCAGCGGCGGCTTCTTTTTCATCCGCGCCATCTGTGATAAGGTGCACGCTGGAGCCGCATTCTGCGGCCAGCATCATCACACCCATAATACTTTTGGCATCCACCGTAATATTATCTTTGGCAAGGCGGATATCGCAGGTGAAGCCGCAGGCCGTTTGCGTGATGAGAGCGGCAGGCCGGGCGTGTATCCCTAAACGATTGGTTACTTGAATGTCTTGCTGTATCACGGTATCTCCCTGTTAAAATAAAATTATGATGTTGAAAATAAGAACGGCTGCAAGATAGAGGTACATATTAGGTATCCGCAGCTTACGCGCAATTAAGCTACACAGAACAAAAGCAGAAATCAAAATAAGCCGTGCAATAAATTGGATGTCTGTAAAGGAATCAAAATCTTTTAAGAAATGATAGGCCCCAAATAACAGCATTCCGATTGCCAGGAAAACTCCAATGCGTTTGGCATAATAAATCGTTTGATTCCAGTTAAAGCGGATGAGCCCGAAACAAGTAGAGGGTTCGCAATTAAACCCTAACGAAATTCCAATCCATCGGACGCATAACGCTACGGCGTTAAATGTAACAAAAGCCGCCACGATGCCGCTAACAATATACGCAACATGGTCCGGTAAAGAGGGTGTTGTTTCCAAAAAAGAGACATCCAAAAACAACCAAATGAATAACGCCAAAAGAAGCGTTAGCGGTTTGAGAGCGCCCCAAAACAAACGGTCCCCAATAGAAGCGGTAGTAATGGATAAAGTTCGTTTGATGGCCTCCCATTCTCCTTTTTCAATGGCTTTTTCCTTGGCGGAATTTGCAACAATATTTTTTTCTTGACGAGCCAACGCGCCGAAACAGAAAGAAGCCATGACCGGGTGCGTATTAAAAGTTTCCAAATAACGTGTCAATGCGGAAGGCAATTCCTTGGATTTGTTTTTGTAACATTCTTTCAAAAACGGAATCATTACAAACGTCAGGCCGATATTTTGGTATTTCACAAAATTCCACCCGGTTTGCAGGAAGAACGAACGTAAAAACAATTGAAAGTGTGTTTTAAAGTTCATAATTATTTTGTTTTTAAACGGAATGAAGCAATTAAGCTGGTCATTCCGATCCACGGTACGGCTATAAATGCGAAACTGAAGGCGATGAGTGCCCGTTCCGTCAGGTGCGGCAACAGCCATAGTGCTGTACTGGTACAGAGGGCTGCCAGCACGATAAATAATAACAAAGTGGTTAGAAAAGCATTAAGCAAAGACAGGCAAATGAGTCGGGTTGCAAAAGCGGAATTTCTGCGTATAAGTTTTTCCCATACGGCTAAATGATTGCTGCGTGTTTTGCGTGTCCAACGTTCCGCATAAGAAAATGCTATGGCGGCCAGAACCCCGAAGAAGAAAGCGATGCTGAGCGGAACTCCAAAGAAATGCAGTAACAAGGATATTCCGCAGCAGATTACCGCGCTGGGGGGTAATACTCCGCCTAACGGATTGATATCCGCAAAGAGTAATTCGGTAAAAATCCCTACTTGTAGACCTGCCATTAAATCTCCGGTCAACAAAGAGAGGAGAGGTCCCGTTACGATTCCGCGTGAAAATGTAAGCTGAAAGGCATAGGTTGTGTCTAGCTCCAGCAAAGCGACAATGCAACAAAAAAGAATGATGCTAGCACTAATCATGGATAACCTCTTGCACGGAAACAGATTTGGAATTGGGAACTGCTCGCGTTTCAATATCAATTCCTAAATCATGGATAAGCTTTAAAAGATGTTTATCCGTTTTATCTAAAAAAACATTCTCATCAAGTTTTTGGGCATTTTCTTTAAAATGCATGCCCCCGATATTGAGGGATTTGATTTCCAAACCGTCTTCGATTAAATCGGTAAATTCTCGCAGCGTGCCCATGAGTAAAAAAATGCGTTTTGGGGATTGGGCGGCATAACGCATACAAGCGTGAGAGTCCAAAACCGTCAATTTGTACTCAAAAGGCAAACTCAAACGCAAAAGCCCTTGATTGATGTGCGCGGTATGAGCTTTGTCGACAGGAATCAACACCTCGTCGACTTTAAGTTCCGGTAACCACGCCTGCACAATTTGTCCGTGGATTAAACGATCATCCACTCGGGCGAAAATAATGGGCATAACTCTCCTAAATTAATAGCTCCGTTGCATTGATAACGGCGCGTTTCCCGTCAGCTTCAATTTTAGCAGCCAGCTCTTTGGCTGTTAACTTTTTGCGGCTGTTAACAGCGGTGAGCAACATACTCAAATTGAGCCCGGTAATTACAAAACAGTTTGTTAAATCTTTGCTGGCGGTTAGAGAAATATTGGTAGCACTGCCGCCGAAAATATCTGTTAAAATCAATGCACCGTCTTCACATGTTTGCAGCAATTTTTTAAGCTGGGTAGCTTCTTTTTCAATGGAGGCCGCGGCGGTTACGGCAAACGTGGCAAACCCGTCATCTTGCGGTTTACCGATAATTTGGGCGGCGGTTTCTAACATTTGTTGGGCAAGGTTGCCATGTGTTACCAGAATGATTTTTACCATATTTATACCTCGATATCTCTATGAAATTCAGAGGCATTTAGCCCCATTTTATTAAGACGGCGGGCAATTTCGTGCGCCATAAAGACGCTGCGGTGCCGGCCGCCGGTACAACCCATTGCAATAGTTAAATAACTTTTACCTTCTTGAATATATTTGGGAATTAGATACTGAATCAAATCTGTAAATTTATCTACAAATTCTTTTGTTTCCGCAAAAGACATAATATAATCTTGCACGGGCTTATCAAGTCCGGTTTTTTCTTTTAAATCGGCAATATAGTATGGATTGGGCAAAAAACGCACGTCCATTACAATGTCGCAATCTTTTAAGATCCCGTTTTTAAACCCGAAAGAGGCCACGGAAATTTGCATTTCTCCTTCCCGCGTATACCCTAACAGAGCGGAAAGTTTTTCTTTGAGTTCGCCCAATTTAAGATTAGAGGTATCAATTACCTTGTCTGCCAAAGAACGGATGGGACTTAATGTTTTGCGCTCGTGGGAAATGGCCGCGGAAAGTTTTTTGTGAATCGGGTGACGGTGTTTTGTTTCCGAGAAACGGCGAATCAAACAATCCTCGGCCGCATCTAAAAAGAGCACTTTAACAATAAAATCGTCGGCCGTCATGCTTTTGAGCATTTTGGGTAATTCTTTTAGACGGTCCCCTTCTCTTACGTCTACCCCCAGCGCGATGTCCTGCCGGCCGCCGGATTTTCGTAAGTAATCGATAAAGTTTTGGAATAAAGCAATCGGCAAATTGTCTACACAGTAAAACCCAAAATCCCCAAAGATTTTGAGTGCTTGGGATTTCCCCGCTCCGCTCATCCCGGTAATGATAAAAATACGGCGTTTAGTGCTATTTGCCATAAGGTCCCTTCTTCATTTTATTTAAAATTTTTTGACTAAATTCTTTGGCGGAAAAAATGCCTTGGCTTTTAAGTTGTTGATTGAGCGAAGCTACTTCAATGAGTACGGCCAAGTTGCGTCCCGGTGTTACCGGTAAATGCAAGGAAGGCACTTCCACCCCTAAAATGTCCGTCGTTTTTTGTTCTACGCCCAAGCGGTCGATGGGGAGTTTGGTAGGAGAAGTCAAAAATACTTCCATATCAATATTCGTTTCATCCAACGTGGAACCGACGCCGAAAAGCAACGGCACGTCTAAAATCCCCAAACCGCGTACTTCCATGTAGTGTTTTAACATGGTTGGGCAAGACCCTACCAAATAGCGTCCCCAACGTTTTTGTACTTCCACTACGTCGTCGGCTACCAGAATGTGCCCGCGTTTAATGAGTTCCAAGGCGCACTCGCTTTTTCCGATTCCGGCATCTCCCCGGATGAGTACACCAATACCGCTTACACGCACAAGGACGCCGTGGATATGGGTAATGGGGGAGAGTTTTTCGTCCATGAACCGGGAAAATTCCGCCATAAAGGCCGAAGAGTCCATGGCCGTTTTCAGAACGGACACGTCCGCGTTCAAACATCCTTTCCGGATAGCCGGTAACGGATCTAGGTCCCCCGTCATTACAATACATGGGGCTGTTCCTTCGCTTAAAATTTTAGTGATGTTGGTACGTAGACGCGTTTTGTTTTCTTTTAAACAAAATTCATATTCGCTGTGCCCGAAAACCTGTACAGAATCGGCACGAAAGTTAGTGAGTTGTCCGCTCAGTGCCAAGCCGGGACGGTTGACACTGGGTTGGGTAATTTCTCGGTGGAGGTACCGTTTGCCGCAGACGAGCTCCAAGTGAAGAGATTTCACTTGGAGCAACTCTGCTACAGTAATCGATTTGGTAAATTCCACCGGTTACTCCGCTTATTTCTTTTTGATGGGTTTGATCAGCCCGTAAGTGCCGTCTAACCGTTTGAAAATCAAGTTGATTTGTTTGGAAGATTCATCCAGGAACATCCAGAAAGAATAACCCAGCCGTTCCATTTCGTAGGCGGCATCTTCCGGATTCATCGGGGAAACTTCCACTTGTTTAATGACGGAAAATTTTACATCATTTTGCGGCATGATAACCGGTTCGAAAGCTTCTACTTCCATATTTTTTACGGATTTTTTGGAAGCTTTGCGAGATTTTACTTTGTTTTTTAATTTTTTAGCTTGGGCTTCGGCCTTTGTAGCGGCGGCGTCGATGGCCTTATAAAGATTACTCTCCACGGCGCTGGCGTTAATGGTAGATTTGGCCCCTGTGTATAAAATGATTTCCGCGCGTTGGTTGATTTTCTTTTCTACCGATAAAAATACCTGGGCAGAAACGATGTTATCAAAAAAGTTTTCTACTTTACTTACACGCGTGTTGATATATTCTTTAATGGCGGCAGTTAATTTAATGTTTTTTGCCGTGATTTTGATATCCATATACTCCTCCTGGTTATTACGAGAGAATCCCCGTATTATTATTAAATCATTAAATGGACGCATTGTCAATGAATTCGCGCGCCCGCGCGCGATGTGCGCGTACGATAAACGGTATGATTTCATACCTCGAAAGAGTAAATTAGAATTCTTTGAGAGGACCTCCCGGTACAGCAGATAAGGATAGTATAGTGAACTTTTTTTAAAAATCAAGGATGGTTTTAACGATAAACAAAATAGTTGTTTGATATTTACAAAGTTAAGGCGGGAAGAAATTGCATTTTATACCATAACAGGTTGAAGAGGCAAAATAAAAACCCCCGGTTTTTGCCGGGGGTTTAAGTTTAGTAAACTTATTTGGCGTTTACCATTTTGGCTCTGGAAATATCGCCTTTTTTGTCTAAGAAATACAAGTATCCTTTTTCTTTTTTGATACCGCATTTTTCGACTTTTTTCGGTTTACCACCTTTTT
>JAEEGL017356123.1_pt1 | contig 132300 bp, 91 predicted proteins | sample 9134231 | NCBI WGS metagenome assembly JAEEGL01 (sample SAMN16246548, study PRJNA631951) | gut metagenome | biome: gut microbiome; feature: rumen; material: fiber-attached | host: Bos | place: Iran: Karaj | collected 2018-10 | reverse complement strand
TCATCCATATTGCTGTACATATATGTCCCATCTGCGTAACACCATTGGCAATAATCCTCGTTAAAAGCGCCATCTCGTTCTTTGCTTATTATGGTGTCCTCCAAAGGCATTCCACAACACTGACAAATCAATTGTCTTGGCGCTCCCAGCAACGTATTAATTGAAACATTAAATATCTTTGACAATATTTTCAAAGTCTCCGTATTCGGCACCGTCTCGCCGTTTTCCCACCGCGATACCGCCTGTCTTGTCACAAATGCCTTCTCTGCCAGTTCATCCTGTGACATTCCATTCCTTGTTCGAAGTTCTAACAATACATCTTTTGTTTCCATAGCAACCTCCTATTCTGTTCGAAATTCATAAACATCCCTATCTGAATTATACCCTTACGAACCAGAAATAGCACGCAACACGCTGTTGCGTGTTTGATGGGGCATTTCCTTTTCTCGCGGACACACCGACCACAAGCCCAATCAGGATTGCCCCTAGAATATTTGTAATTAAGGTGAGCGCAGGAAATCCTGTTCCCACCGGAATCAAGCTAATTGCATATCTAGCCATTGCACCTAAAGCACCGCCCAAGGCAACAAACAAAAAATCCATTCTTTTTTCCTCTCATAATAATCGCTCCAACGCGTATATTAATGAGACCCTCATCAATTTCGAATTGAATTGATAAACTCAAAAGTCTTTTTGATAGTCTCTCTTGCTTCAGGAAGATGAACAAAAATCGGATATGCATGTATTAGTTCATGTCCGATATATAATTCTGTTTTAACTCCCGCTTCCAATAGTTTTTCATGCATTTTAATCGAGTCGTCATACAACGCTTCTATATCTGAAACTGCGAGGAATATAGGACAAATACCTGCGAAATCTCCAAAGTAAGGTGATATATACGGACTGCAGGTCTTAACCTTGGCCTCTTCCAAAGTATTAAACAGCGCCTCCTGTTTTTCAGTAGACGCGATGGCATATCCAAGCATATAATCAGTCTCAGCATTCGCCGTATGAGAATGAAAATGGCTGTTATTATTAGTTGCCGCTGAATATGCAACTGCTGCCATAGGAAGCTCTATTCCCTGATCTTTCAAATACAATATAGTTCCAAGTGTCAGCGTTCCGCCGGCACTTTCCCCTGCAATTACAACTTTGTTCGCATCATATCCCAAATCAAGAATTTCTTTGTATGCCATAACACAATCTTCAAGTTGCGCAGGCCACTTATTCTCAGGCGCCAATCTGTAATTAATTGCAATTACATTGCTGCCATACTTATCAACAATCTCAAATGTTATTTCTCTTCTCTCCGCAGCTGCTCCGGTCTTGAATCCTCCTCCGTGAATATACATTACAAGAGGTCCTTCATTTCCAGACTTTTCTATAAGTTCCGCATCTTGCCCTGCCAGTTTCATTTCTTTCAAAGTTATATTCTCAGGGAGGGGCGGCTTAGGTCTGTTCTTTCCTTCCTCTCTCTCCTTAATATATCCCGGCTGGTCGCTGATATTTGTGGCATCGCTTTTGCTTGCATTTCCACTTCTGTTTGTGTCGTTGCTGTTGTTTGTAGCATCGCTTTTATTGTTTCCAGTTTGAAAACTTTTGAACATTTCATTTATTTCAATTGCTTCTTTACTTGGCATATGAACATCCTCCTTTTGAAGAAGTAACTTATCATCAAAAAATGCATTTCAAGAAAATTTATGTTCATTTTCAAATGATGAGCTTCCATTATTATATTTTTCAATAACAAATTGTACCATAAAGATTGTTTATTTGAAAACATTATAAGTTTCGGAAGAGAAAAGTTACCTCCGGCATCCCGTGTAAAATTTTTTCTAAAGGGGATGTAAAGGTTTTTTGTGAGAAAAGTTAGTCCCGGCATCTCGTATGAAGTTTTTTTCAAAGGGGATGTAAAGATTTTTTGCGAGAAAAGTTAGGCTCGGCATCTCGTATGAAGTTTTTTTCAAAGGGGATGTAAAGATTTTTTGCGAGAAAAGTTAGGCTCGGCAACCCATGTGAAGTTCTTTCTAAATGGGATGTAAGCTTTTAAAAATCAATTTTAAATATCTTACATCTCAATTTGATTTTTTTCAATACGGGATGCCAGCCATATAAAATCTTGTTGAAACTCCTTACATCTCGATTTGATTTTTCTCAATACGGGATGCCAGCCATAAGAAATCTTGTTAAAACTCCTTACATCTCAATTTGATTTTTCTCAATACGGGATGCCAGGCATATAAAATATAGGAACTCACAGTTCAAAACTGAACAATTCTAATTATGAGTAATAATATCAGCAGCAATAACTTCAACAAGCCCGCTTTAACCACAACAAGCCTACTTTAACCACAACAAGCCTACTTTAACCACAACAAGCCTACTTTAACCACAACAAGCCTACTTTAACCACAACAAGGCACCGGAACTACTCCGGTGCCCTGCTGTCGTTTTGCTCCATCCTAGAATTTTCTCAAATTCCTTCCACATCGAATTGTCACTTCGATGTGGCATTTCTCACAAATTCTCTTCCCCTTGAATTCATGAGAAATCTCAATTCTAAGATTTTTATTTTATATTCCATCCTATGGATTTACTACAACACTCCATCCGTACTCTACCTTCTCATAAGTTGGATTTACTACTTTCAAAATGTTGTTGTAAAGATAATCATGATGAGCTTCTGAGGTCATCATTTTTCTTGTATATAAACTGTCTGCTACAGAATATACACTTGCTTTTTTGATTTCACTGTATTTGTATGTTCCATCGTTTAATTTTACATATGCTCTGACACTCATTTGTTCATTTAAGAATGACTTTGATATTTTTCCATATTCCATTGTCATTACAAATGCTGAAGAGTTTGCAGGTGTGCCGTAATTGTATTTTGCAGCGCCCTTGCTTGTCGCTTTGTATGAGAATACTGAATCACTATTGCTTCCAACTACCATGTCTGCATCTGTTATGTAGTTTGACAATCCGTAGATAAGTCCTGCCTCAACTGCATTGCCTTCATAATTGTTGATATAGTAAACTGTTCTGAATCCTTCAGATACAGGATTGAGCTGGAATCCTTTAATTACTGCTGACACTTCATTTGAAACTTCATTTGAAACTTCTGTTGGAGCTTCTGTTGGTGCTTCCGTTGGTGCTTCTGTTGGTGCTTCTGTTGGTGTTTCTGTCGGAGCTTCCGTTGGTGTTTCTGTTCCCTTCTTTGTAACAGTGAAGTCTGTCATGTTGCATGCTCCGCCTTCTGTTACAATTGTTACTTTGTAAGCTCCTGACTCTTTGAAGTTAAATGAAGCATTGTGTGGAATAAATGTTGTCCATGAGCTGCTTCCCACAACAGGAATTGTTGCAACACTGTTATCATTAATTTTAACTGTTACATTCTTTGCGTTCCACTGAGCATCACCTGCTGCAAGACCCAAATTGAAGTTATACTCACCTGCCTCAGGTACTCTGATATAGTATGTAAGATATGTATTGTTATTTAAATTTCCTGCATACTTGATTCCGTTTTCTGTAGTAAATGTTATTGCAGATGATTTGTCGTAACATGAATCAATTGCAACTGCTCCGGGAACATTTGTAACTGTAGCTTCAGTTGTGCCACCATTGTTTCCTGAAGCCATAACATCTTTGATGACTTTAAGTAAAGATCTGTCATCAAATACATCCTGACCCAGTTCCCAAATCATTGTTCCGCCGTAACTCTGACTGAATTGTGCTTTACTTCTGATAGTTGTTGCACCGTTGTAATAAATTCCGTTGTATGTATCTCTTGTGCTGTTTGCCGGATCCATAGCAAGTATCTGTGCATAGGTATAATCTTTTGCCCCGCTTCCGTATCCATAGAACGGAACACCAATTACCATTCTGTCATCACTTACTCCCTTATTTCTATAATAAGAAATCATACTGTTAACCATACTCATTGAAGCCACCGGCCCGTCACCGAAGTTTTCATCGTATGTCATGAGATTTAAGAAATCAAAATATGTATAAGCATTCTTTGGAATAGGATCTGTAAACCATGAAGAAACTGCCATTGTAAAGAGTTTTCCGTTTGGTTTAAGTTTTGATGACATAAGTGAACAGAACGCCTCAAAGTTATTCCATACATTACTGTCTGTTACCTCTATATCAATATCTACTCCGTCAAGGTTGTATTTGTTTACAACATTCATTATCTGATTTGCAAGTGCCTCTCTCTTTTCAGCTGTGTTCAGCGGTCCGTCAGATGTGTTGAATCCGCCACCGCCTCCAAGGGCAACTAAAACTTTTACATTGTTTGCTCTACACTTAGTTAAAATTCTGTTTACATCATTTTCAGAGAACTGTAAATTTGCTGTTCCGTTTGAATATGTCATAAATGCAAGACAAAGATGTGTAAGAGCAGAGTAATCAATCTGATCAATGTTTCCTGTTCTGTATGATGGAAGGTAACCTACAACTCTTCTTCCGGCTTCCACGTTTGTTACTACCGGTATTGTAGTTGCCTCATCTTCTGCATTTTTAAATATTAAATCAGAAATATTTACACTTCCTGATGTCACTAGTTTAATTGTGTGTTCACCTGCGCTTGGAATGTTGATTGATGTCTTAAGATTCTGGAAATCAAACCAGTCTGTCTTATTAATTACATCAACCTTTCCTGCTTCCGTACCGTCAACATAATATGTGATGGTTCTTGCCTGATTGTTATTTCCTGATACTGCCTTTGCAACTACGCTGTAGTATCCTTCCTTAGCAGCATTTACTTTGTATTCTAATGTAGAATTAGCCACAAGGTTTCCTACATATTTAACTCCTGCATCTGTCTGATTTGATGTTATCTCACTTGATGCGCTGTAATAATCTGTTGCATTAATTGTTCCGGGAATTGCCTTTGCTGTATAGTTTGGCTGAGTATTTCCTGAATCTCCATTTCCTGACTCTCTTGCAAGTCTCTTTGCGAGCTGATCATAGTAGAGTGACTGCGGATACAGCGAATCTGCTGTTCCGATTCCTTCCTTATAATCTTCAGGTGCTGTATCAACTGTTCCGTATGTCGAAGACATTACTGTAGGTGTAGTCTTAACTGCTGTTGCAGCTCCTCTTGTTCCTATAATATATCCATATCCGTACTGTCTTGAATCAATAATATAGCTGTTGCCTGATTTATATCTGTTTCCAAGTGTATTCCAGAATACTGTCTGAGTTGATGTGAAACCGTGTCTGTTTCCTGCTGTACCACCGTATGGTCTTACATTTGTCTCAACGAAGTCACCGTTCAGTTCTTCATTGTCAATAAGGTTAGACATACTTAAATACATGTGGAAATCACTTCCGTATTTTGGATCTGTTGATTTGTAATGATAAATAACATTTCCACTTGCATATGCATACTTGAATGAGAAACTGTGTCTTGCACTTGTTGATGAACAGTTTTTGATGAGAGTTTCCTGTCCGCAGACATTCATTCCATATCCGTTACCGCCACCACCTTCATACTGTGGATGACTGAAGTCACAATTTTCAACTGTAAGGTTTCTTGTCTTACCTATGTCAAGTCCGTTTGATGTCATGTGGATAAGACTTGAATTACCTGCCTGATATGATGAAATATTCTTTGCAAAACAGTTGATGTTTAATGCAAATTTAATAAGGAAAGCATTGTTTGCTTCATAAGCACCTGTTCCGCTTGTCTTGTAATCCTCTTCGCCCCAACCGTTAGTCTTGCTGTTCATTTTATTTCCTATTGAGAAGTCCATAAGACCTACATTTTTCTGCTTTGGAGTTACTTTGTAAACTCTTGCATTGTCTCTGGTCTTCATCCAGTATCTTGTTGGTATGTCAATCTCAATTGTTTTATTTGAAGAGTTAACCGATTTAATCTGTCTGTAGAATGTAGTACCCATTGTTGTAGGATTTACACTGGCATACCAGAATCCACCCATGCTGTGTTCATCGATCCACGCCTGCGTCCTGTCACTTCTTATGATCACCCAGTCGCCGGCTTTGAGACTTCCCACATCATTAAGACTAATTGTTGTTGTCGGTGTGTTTGGAATATCTTTTGAGAGATAATATGTCTTTCCGTCATCTGAACTATCCCATGTTCCACCGTTTGGAGATACATTAATTATCTGACTGTATCTCATGTTTTCTGCGTAACATCTTATAAACGTCTTACCAACTCCGGCACCTTTAAAAAGAATATTGCTTCCTGTAATTCTGAGTGCAGCAGTGCTTTCTCCGGATGTCTTAACTTTGTAAGTTCCTTCCGGAAGATATACAGTTCCTCCTCCCGCATTTTGAACTGCATTGATTGCACTCTGAATTGCTGCTGTTGCATCTGTTGCTCCTGTTTTATCCGCTCCGTACTGAGTAACATCTGCATAAGCTCCACTCATTGTTGTAGGTAAATCCTTCTCACCTTTTTCATATCCCGCATATGAAAAATCGTGTAAGAACTGCCCCTTACTGTTTGTGTATCCCGGTGTCCAATTCTCAGGATACAAAGCACTCCTCCATGTTGTTGCCGCATTTACATCTGATGCTTTTGTAAGCGGCATGCCTCCAGGTAACATAGCTATCATCATCGCTCCTGACAATACCAAAGACATTACTTTTTTAATCATTTTTTAACCTCCATATTTACTTTGACATATATCCAAACCGTATGTTTTTTTCGGTTGAATAGTTACCTTTTGACCCGATCAATTTTTCACCTAAAATGATATAGGTTTTGCATTTTAGCGTCAATTTTTTGTACTGTTTTTAGCCTTTTTTATAAAGAATATACAAAGAAATTATTGGTTTTAAACGATATTATTCCATAGCTCGTACTATTTTTTGTGCACATTTTTATTTTATAAAACAGTTTTTATCTAAGTCGGATTGCAGAAATGCACAGATAAAATTGTAATTGTTTATACAAAAATTGTATAAATATCATCTTGTATGTGGTATTATATATATAAGTTAAAATGTAGTCTCGGTTTAATTTTATGAAATAACAATTCTTGACATGTTTTTACATCAAAGAAGCCGAACGGATTCAAAATATGATACTCGAAAGGAGATACAGACAATGGACGAAAGCAGAATTATCAAATACTACTCACCTAAAGATCCTCGAATTGCAATCAAAGTAATCAACGGTCATTTTGCAACACCAAACTCTCATATTAACAGTTATCTTGATATGACCACAATGAAAACCCGTGCAAACGAAGCTGAAAGAATAGCTGTTGCCATGACCACATATTACAACCTTTTGGACAAGCCGATTGATACAATTGTCAGCATGGACGGAACAGGTGTCATTGGTGCATACCTTGCAAGAGAGCTTACAGCAGCAGGAGTTTTATCTACAAACGCTCACAAAACTATTTATGTAGTAACTCCGGAGTTTGGACCTGAAGGAATGATGATTTTCAGAGACAATCTCAAGCCGGAAATCACAGGCAAAAATGTCTTATTGCTTGTGGCATCTACTTCAACAGGTAAGACTATCAATGCAGCTCTCAACTGTATCACTTACTACGGGGGAATTGTTCAAGGAATTTCAGCAATCTTCAGCAATACAGATTCTATACAGGGATATCACATTGATGCCCTCTTCCATGAAGAAGATATTCCTAACTATCAGGCATATCAGACTCATAACTGTCCATTCTGCAAAGAAGGCACCCCAATAGAAGCCATAGTAAACGGTCACGGATACAGTTTATTATAACTAAACGTATATAAATAAAAACACGTTTCATTCTGATACATCATCATTATGAAACGTGTTTTTTTCTTTTTTCAATTATAGGTACACTGAATACTTAGTGCATCACGATTGTAGTAATATCAGTTCACACCTAATATTCAAATTTATTCTCGATACATAATCGTTAATATCATCTTAGAAGTTTCAACCATATTGCTTCCACTGTCCATGCTGCTCTTTTGGATATATCTGTGCGCTTCGCTTTCTGACATATTGTTCTTCTCCATAAGAACAGCCTTTGCCTGTTCAACAATGGCTTTTTCTTCCGGTGTTCTTTCATGACTCTTTCTTATCTTCTTGTTTCGCCTTGACAGGATGTTATTCTCCATCATCTCAACGGTGTTTATAAGGTCTCTGACCTTAATTGGCATCGTAAGTGTTGAAACTGTCACTCCCGTCTCATCTCTGGCCAATCTCTCGGTAGACGCAATCAGCAAAACCTCAAACCTGCCCTCGACATTCTCTATTATCTCCGCATAGTTCATGTCAGGCAGTCTGTATCCGCATATAATTATTCCCTCTTCAAAATCATATGCACGGCTTATGGCTTGGGCTCCCGATGTACAACTGGCCACGGTACTAAATCCATTTCGAATAAGAAGATTTTTAATTGATCTACTGTCTTCCTGTTTAGGAAATGCTACGATAATACCTGCCAATATGAAACCTCCATCTCTTGAAAGTATATACAAACCTCATGTGCTTCAAAACAATAATTTTGAAACATCATTTTATATCCAATCAAGATATCTGTCGATTTCCCAGTCAGTAACCTGAGTTGTATAATCCATCCACTCAGCTTTCTTGGCAATGATATATTTATCAAAAACATCCGGTCCTAGAACTCCTTTTACAAATTCTGATGTCTGCATTTCTTTTACTGCGTCATAAAGATTCTTTGGAAGTGAATGAACTCCGGCTTCCTTTCTCTCCTGTCTTGTCATAGCGAAGATATCTCTCTGAACACTCGCAGGTGGAACCATCTCATTCTTGATTCCGTCTAATCCTGCTGCAAGACATACTGCAAGAACAAGATATGGGTTAGCTGCACTGTCAGGACATCTAAGTTCAATTCTTGTGCTGGCTCCTCTTGATGCAGGGACTCTAACAAGCGGACTTCTGTTTGTTGCTGACCATGCAATATATGTTGGTGCTTCAAATCCCGGAACAAGTCTCTTGTATGAATTTACAATTGGATTTGTGATAGCACAGATACTCTTCATCTTATCCATAACTCCGGCAATGAAACTGTATGCTTCTTTGCTGAGTCCTAATTCATCATTCTCATCTACGAATGCATTCTTTCCATCTTTAAATAAAGACATGTTGATATGCATACCTGAACCGCACACGCCGTATTTTGGCTTTGGCATAAATGATGCATATAATCCGTGGCGCTTTGCAATTGTCTTTACAGTAAGTTTGAATGTCATAACATTATCCGCTGTAACAAGTGCTTCGCCGTATTTGAAATCTATCTCGTGCTGAGCAGGAGCAACCTCATGATGAGATGCTTCAATCTCAAATCCCAAATCTTCTAAGTTAAGTACCATATCACGTCTTGCATTCTCTCCCAAATCTGTAGGTGCAAGATCGAAGTAACCTGCTTTTTCATGTGTTATTGTAGTTGGGCATCCGTTGTCATCTGTATGGAAAAGGAAAAACTCACACTCAGGACCAACGTTAAATGTGTATCCCATCTCTTTTGCCTTTGCAAGTTCTTTCTTAAGAATATATCTTGGATCACTCTCGTATGGAGTTCCATCAACCTTGTATACATCGCAAATCATTCTTGCAACCTTACCCTGATGTGGTCTCCAAGGTAATATCTGGAATGTATCATAGTCAGGATATAAATACATATCTGACTCTTCAATTCTTGCAAATCCTTCAATTGAAGAACCGTCAAACATAATCTTGTTATCAAGTGCTTTTCCAAGCTGACTTGAAGTTATTGCAACGTTCTTAAGTGTTCCAAAAAGATCTGTAAACTGAAGTCTGATAAACTCAATATCTTCTTCTTCAACTATTCTTACTATGTCTTGTCTTGTATATTTCATTTTTACCTCCAATCACGATAGCAATTCGGACACTTAAACATTCGTCCGGCTACCACTGAATCTCTATTTTCGATAATATCAAACGGTGGATTGATAGTCAACAAAGAGAGTAATTTTATTCTGTATTCTATAATATAAAGGATATGATTTTATTAATACTTTGTGAAGTTTAATAAATATCATGTCTTCCTATTGCTTTTATTTTTTTTACATTATAAAATATTCAGTGCAATATCGAAAAAAAGATTATTTTTAATTATATTTACTACGGAGAAAAAACGAAAAAATGCCAAAAGATGTTTTATATAGATTGAGTGTTGTTTTGATAATTACCTTTGTGTTTATTGCAATGGGTATTTTTTTATTTCGTTCTGTAACGGGCACTCATTCATCAGCTCAGACAAATGAAGCTACTTCAAAATCAAATTACACGGAATCAGATACAACTAAAAATGATAGTGAAGTATCTGATAAAGGCAAAAAAAATAATAACAAATCAGCAATAACTGAAGAAGAAACCTCTGAAAAAGCTACTGAAGAAGAGACTACAATCAATTACAAAAAACTTATCAATTTCGATTCCCCATATCCATATATGATAAGGGTCAATCTTGCCAAGCAATGGGTTTTGGTTTATGGAATTGATTACAACGGTAATTATTCTGTTCCTTATAAAATATTCATCTGCTCAACAGGACGTTTTGAAGGGGCAACTCCGAAAGGTGCTTTTAGTATCAGTGACAAATATGATTGGAGACTTATGGTAGATTACAGCTACGCTCAATATGCAGTCCGCTTCAACGGACCTATTATGTTCCATTCTGTTCCTTACTACTCTGCCCATAAGAATGATTTGGAAGTTGATGAGTATAACAAACTCGGTACTGCAGCCTCTCTTGGTTGTGTTCGACTAAATGTTTCAAGCGTCAAATGGATATACGACAATTGTCCGGTGGGGACTAAAGTTATTGTGTATTCACTTGATGATGAGAAGGCTCCACTCAAATTGCCAAAGTTAAAAAAAGCAAAATCAAAAGGCAGATTAAAAGGGTGGGATCCAACAGATCCGGACGAAGACAATCCTTGGTTAAACAAAGAATCCGACATTGAAACGACCAAGGATGCTGAAATTGTTAATAATGAGATTGATAATGACGTAGTCGGTAAAGAAGTAAATGATGATTCACAAAACAGATATGATTTATCAGAAGGAATATAGATTCTACCGATTTATAAATGAGGGGTAAATAAATATGGCTAAATATTATGCGGTTAAGGTTGGAAATACAACCGGAATATTTGACAACTGGGATGAATGCAAAGCCAGCGTAAACGGGTTTCCCGGCGCGCTGTACAAGAGTTTTACTAATATTTCCGATGCCTACAATTATTTGGGATGGGAGATGAGACAGATGTCACTGTTTGACACTGAAGAAGATAACAATCCTATCTCGGCTTCCACAGCAATTACATTAAAAAGCGAGGGCATGCCTTTCTCTGACAAGAAACATGCAATAGCCTATGTTGACGGTAGTTTCAACAGCGCAACAGGAGTTTTCGGATATGGTGTTGTTATGTTCTATGACGGTGAAGAGTTTCACCTTTCAGGAAAAGATGACGACGAAGATCTGGCATCCATGAGAAATGTTGCCGGAGAGATTGCAGGTTCCATGGAAGCTATGCGTTTTGCAATTGAACACGGTTGCAGTGAAGTTATCATATATCATGATTACGAAGGAATCGCTAAGTGGCCTCTTGGTCTGTGGAAGACAAACAAGAAGGGTACTAAAGATTACAAGGCATACTATGATACCTCAAAAAAATCTATAAAGATACATTTTGAAAAAGTCAAAGGACATTCCGGAGACAAGTACAACGACATGGCCGATCTTCTTGCAAAGAAAGCCTGCGGAGTCGAATGATAATTCCAAGAATGACTAAGTTTTCTTGAAACAGATTTAAGCACAAAAAAAGGTATGTGATATGCTTCCTATTTCATCACTCTGCATTATAATTTGTGATATACTGCATTTTTAATTAATCAGCCTTATAATATTGTGCCTGTACCATAAACATTTTATAGTACAGTCCATTTTCATTATTCATCAGCTTATCATGACTCCCTTCTTCTATTATTGTGTTGTCAGCAAATACAAGTATTCTGTCACAGAACTTGCATGATGATAATCTGTGCGAAATATACACCGCTGTTCTGTTATCAACCATTGTATTGAATGTACTGTATATCTGATATTCCGAAATCGGATCAAGTGCCGCAGTCGGTTCATCAAGTATTATTACAGGTGCATTCTTATAAAGAGCTCTGACTATGGCAAGTTTTTGTGCCTCACCACCTGACGGTTCGATGCCGTCTTCCTCAAACATTTTGTACATGGCTGTATCCAATTGTTTAGGTGCAGTTTCAATTCTTTTCTCAACTCCACTGACTCTGCAATATTCCATTATCTTTTCATCATCGCTATTTTGACCAGTTGCGATATTCTCTCTGAACGAAAATGCAAGCATTTTGAAATCCTGAAATACTACCGACAGAATCTTTATATACTCATCAAATCTGTATGTATTAATATTTACGCCGTCTAATAATATCTCACCGTCTGTAGGCTGATAGAGTCTGCAAAGCAGTTTGATAAATGTAGTCTTTCCTGCTCCGTTCTCTCCTACTATTGCGATATGCTCCCCGGGTGTGATTTTTACATTAATGTTCTTTAAAACATAACTGTCTGTTCTTGGATATTTGAAACTGACATTTCTAAATTCAATAACAGGCTGTCTGTGCTCATCAACTATAAGCTCAGTGCCCTCATTGCTTACATCTGCCATTTCAAAATAATCGATAACATATCCTAATATCTTTGCTGAATTTTGCATCTGAAAAAAGCTTCCTATAATTCCATCCAACGCACCTCTAAAGGTTCCTACTGCTGAAGATAATCCCGAGAAATCTCCCACACTTACTTTTCCCATAACTGCTTCTATTGCAAGAACTGCATATACAAGTCCTGTCAGCAAATTATTAAGTACCTGATATACTCTTCTGATGTGAAGGATATCATAGAATTTATTTTTCTCATTATCAACTATATCTTTAGTCAGTTTTCTGTGGCGGTCAAGAATCATATCTGCCGCATCATACAATCTGATTTCTTTCCCATACTGATATGTTGTAAGCTTATTTGTTATATAATCAACGCCACGCTCCTTATCTGCAATTTTTGGAAAATACTCATAATTGATTTTTGCAATCTTTCCGTTAAAATATGACGAAATCAAAAAGCTTGTAACAATGATAGCAAGCAAAATAACCGAACCGTCCACAATTAAATATGTTACTCCGGAAAGAACAATTATATTTCCAACAAGATTTATAAATACATACGCAATTCCTGAATATCCAACCTGATCATATCCATTATTAGCCTTTTTCATCTGATCAAGAACTACAGGATCTTCGGTATCTGCAAATCTAAGTTTCATGCTGGTATCATTTATCATCATATGCACTTTTCTGTCAATTAAATCCGCACATGTTGCCATCTTATCAGACAATACTTTTCCGGTTGTTGATAAAACAACCTTTCCAACTGAAAGAAGCAAAGCCGCTACTATTATCTCTTTCTTATTTTCAGATACAACACCATCAACCAACCACTTTATTCCGAAAATATGTATAAATGGTTCAATTATACTTATGATAAACACAATAGTATAGAAAAGAAAATAACTCTTTTTCTCCTTCCATGCTATCTTTGAAAAGTACTTCATTATCTTCCAGGCATTTGAGATTTCACTTTTAATGAATTTTAATGACATTTTATTCTTTTTTTCTTTACTCATTAACAGTCACCTCCCCATCTGCCTCATCTTTGTAATACCTGGCCTGCATGTCGAACATTTCTCTGTATGTCTTATTATTCTCCATCAGTTCGTCATGAGTTCCCATTCCAACTATATGTCCGCCTTCAAAAATAGCAATTTCGTCACAGAATCTTGTACTTGCAAGTCTGTGTGAAATGTAGATTGCAGTTCTTCCCTTAACCATCTCATCAAACTGTCTGTACATTCTGTCTTCTGCCAGCGCATCGAGGGCTGCAGTCGGCTCATCAAGAATCACCACATCTGCCGACTTGTACAGTGCTCTTGCCAGTGTAAGTTTCTGCTTTTCACCGCCTGACAAATCGATTCCATCCATATAGAACATCTTCAGCATTTCAGTGTCGATTCCTTTTTCCAAACTGCTTATCTTCTTATCGAGTCCTGCCTTATCAAGACATTCTCTTACACGTTTGTCATCTGTATCTTCAATTTTTTCCATGGAAACATTTTGCTTAATAGGCATTGCAAAACACTCAACACTCTGGAATGCAGGTGCAAAGGCTCTAAAGTAATTCTTTCTGTCAAATCTTCTTACATCTATTCCGTTAAGCAATATCCTTCCGCCGGTTGGCTCGTATATTCGCAGAATCAATTTAATAAATGTAGATTTTCCTGCTCCGTTCATTCCCACTACTGCAAGTCTCTCCCCGGCAGGAATTGTAATGTTGATATGCTCAAGTGCATATTTTTCCTGTCCCGGATACTTGAAACTAACATCTTCAAATTTGAACTCAAAACTGTCAAAATCTAATTTTTCGATTTTTTCTCCAATGGAATTGTCATACTCTTCATCAGGATAATCCATAAATTTTCTATAATCACACACTTCAAGATTTGCTCTCTTAATATCAGCAATTACATCAAATATCTGAACAACATTTTCTGAAAATGCAGTGGCAACTCCAATGTACAAAACTGCATTTCCTACAGTAATACTCTTATCTATGCAGCCAAAGGCAATCCATCCAAAGAGGAACAACAATTCTATCAATTCAAAGAGACTCATTCCTTCTTTACAGCGAATCCAACGGTTAAACATCTGCTTTGAAATAATATGCGCACCGTGGTTTACCTCTTTGTTTTTTTCATTGATAAATGGTCGCATATTAAACAATCTGATATCTTTACCGTATTCAAAATCATTTGTCATTCCGTTAAGATATGCTATCTTTCTCCAATACGGAGGCATGACATCCATATATTTCTTTTTGTTCTCTTTCTTTGTTATATCAAGAACCTTATACTGACCAAAACAGCACATAAATATCATCACTACCAAAAGCGGATTGAGTGTTGCGATAGTAAACAATGTAACAATGATAGTTATACTATTTCTGAAAATACAGGTGAAATTGTTATACATTGCACCTATACCGTCATGCTCGCTGCCGGTAACATAAATTGCTCTCTCCATAAGATTCAAAACATCCGGCTTCTCAAGATTCTTGTAGTCCATGGTGAACGCCTTTTCCATTCTGCGTTCACGCCATCCCATCAGCATATCTTTAAAACGCCACGCCTGACTTTTTGCAACATAACCATCCACTAACGAAAGTGTAATCAGTGTCAGTGTCAGTATAATCATAGTTACTATGATAGTCTTCATGTCTGCATCTCTTGTAATAAGATCAAGCACTACCTTTGGCATAAATGCAAAAATAAGTGGATAAAAAGCCCATGTTGTACCACTTGCCGCCAATGTAGGTAAAAATCCTTTCTGTCTCTTCACTGTGTAGGAAAACAGATATTTCACGTTCTCAATAAAAGAATAGTTTTGTTTTTTCATCAGTATTTTTCCTTTCAAGTCATAACTTTCTTTATGATATCATATTTTTCTTCTCATTCAAATCTATCTGTAGTTTAATGTCCAATCACAGAATCACCGAAACCGGGAGACAACTGTTGCTGCCTCCCGGTTTCCTTACGTTATTACATTATTACATTACTATTTAATCTTAATTGTAATCTTTGCTGTAACTTTGCTTCCGTCAGTCGCTTTGACTGTAACTACAACTTTCTTTCCCTTTCCGGCTTTCTTTGTTGTAAGAACTCCCTTTGAACTGATCTTAGCATATTTCTTATTATTAACTGACCATTTCAGTTTTTTGTTTGTAGGATTCTTTGGTTTGAAAGTAACCTTTATTGTCAGTTTCTTTCCAGCCTTGACAGATTTTGCTGCCTTGAGAGCAATCTTCTTAACTAAAACTTTTTTTTCTGTCTTCTTTGCTGCTGTTGTTGGTGCAGCAGTTGTCGGTGCTACAGTTGTAGTCTGCCGGTTACTGTTACTGCTATTGTTGTTATTGTTGGTGTTATTGCTGTCATTGTTATTATTGTTATTATTATTGCTGTTATTATTGTTGTTATTATTGTTGTTATTATTTCCTGAATTTGATGTAATAGTAACCGACTTATTAATTACGTTAAATGTATAATAATAAGGATTGAAAACATTTACATTGAAATGCTCATAACCTTTATCTTTTAAGAAAGCATCCAAAGCTTCTCTGTCACCACTGTTTTTGAAATCAAACTCTTCCTCATAACGAACAAGGTTAACTGTCATATCACCATCATTGAATGACTTGACAACTCTCATCATAAGGGTCGGTGCCTTATCTCTGCCATAAAGACTTATTATAGGATATGTCGGGTCAACTATAAGATTTCTGGCAATTCCTTCTCTGTTGAGTCCATATACTTTGTTGTCTTTTACATAAGCATCACAATAATCAAACTGAGTTGAAAGGTATGCAGTAACTATTCCATTCTCATCCACAAGTGTAGCAGGCAATGCTGCCAACTCATCTTCTGAAAGTGTCGTAAAAAGATAATCTTTGTTCCAGTAACTAGTTCCGTCATCCTTTTCATACCAGATTCCGTCCTTCTCAACCAACTGCGAAATGTGATGATAATAGAAAGGATCATTTCCCACGTGGCTGATGCTCTTTACATAATATTTTGTTTCATCCGCATCTTTTTTCTTGAGAATCTGTGAAGCACTAAACTTCGTACGCATTCTAACACCTTCAAGTCTTGCCTGTATCTCTGTAATTCCACCTTCTCTTGATTCTTCCCACTGAATTGGTTCAGAAGTTGTGCCTTTATATACAATTACTTTCGACTTATCAAAAGTTTCTTCATAACTCGAAAAACCAAAGCTTGCACAGTACGATTCTCCATCAGCAGATAGTCTGATTGTTGCTGTATCCGCAACTGACATAGGTGCTATTCCGGCTCTTATTGCTCCCTCATCACCAGCCATTTCTATAGGACGTTTCATGGTTAGAGTTCCGTTTCCTTTAAACTGTGGATAAACTCCCCAGAATCCAAAACTTCCAATCTGAGAATCACCTATAAGATTGATATTCATCTTCATCATGTTATCGCACTGAACCTCAAAATCGGCTCCTTTAACATTGTTCAGGGTCAATGTATTGGTTGCAACATCATATGTGATTCCCTTGTACGGTGTCACTTCGCTAGAGTGGAATAAATTGACTATCTCTACATCTCCGCCTTCTTCATCACTAGGATTCCACACTCTTACATATCCACCACCCATATTGTAATCATCGGCATTAACCGGAGACAATTCAGGTTTTTCAGGAATACTTGTATCAGGAGCTATGCCTTCGTTAGGGTCTTCTTTAGGAATCTCAATCACATTAAGTTCATGCAAAGTCTTATCAGGGAATACTACCATACCATCATAATCTTCTATGGTTGCCTCCTGAAAACTAACAAATGCATCATATCCGTCATCATCATCCTTTGCCCTGAATATCAGATTTGAAGTATAACGAAGATATGTTGTAACTTCTGCAAGTGCAACATAACGTCCTTCAGATGAATACCTGAGCGAATCCGGTTTTGAAAGATTAAATTCCAGATTTGCGTAATCGTTCATAGGATCAGTCAACGATACTGTATAATAGCAGTCGCGGTTGAGCTGCTGATCAGACGGTGCATAGCATAATGTATAAGTATATTTGTCAAGATCATGAAGCGTTCCGTCAGGATATATCACCTTATTATTTAAGTCATCAAGACTTACATTATTGAGAGTCACTTTATTTACATTAACGCTCTGACCATCTACTACTTTGTAGATATTTACCCACAATTCATCAGTATGATTAAATTCAAAACTGGTTCTGTATCCGTATACCGTACGTCCTTCAGAAGATAACAGCTCGCCATAAGAACCTGCAGTATTTCCCGTAGTCCATCCCGGATTGTTTGTATTATTCATCATTATCGAATAATAGCATTCCTGTGCCAATTCAGAATCAGACGGTGCATAGAACAAGTTATAACGATACGATACGTTCTCATCCGCTTTTGCTGTGTTTTGCACCGGAAGCATTGTAAAAACCAACAGTATCGACAGAAAAACTGATATTATTTTTTTCATATGCCATTTCCTCCCTCATGTTATCTCTGCTATACAACTGTTAACTATAATGATTCGATTGTTTAACAGAACTCTTTATATTAAAGTCATTTAGCAGTTATTTGTTACAGTTATTTAACATTTTTTGTTACCGTTATTTAACGGCATATGTTACCGTTACTTAACAGTTATCTTTACTTTCACAGTTTTTGAAGCACTTTCATATTTGTCATTTCCCTTTGCGGTAACTTTGATTTTAACTGAATATTTTCCTTTTTTAGTGCCTTTCTTAACTGTAATCTTGCCTTTTGAATTAACAGTAAGTTTTGCTGATCCTCCTGCTTTCTTATAAGAAACCTTTCCCTGTGCATTTTTAACTGTAAGTGCAGATACAGTCTGTTTTGCCTTTTTAACTTTTTTGTATTTGACAGTTTTTGATGCTGCTTTAACTGTCATCGTATTTGCTTTCTTTACTGCCACTTTAGTTGCAGAAGAACTCTGAGTCTGATTAACATTAGTATTACTTTTGTTGTCGTTTGCATTATTGTTTGCGTTGTTATTTGTGTTACTGTTTGTATTCGTATTACTGTTTGTATTTCCTTTTGATGGAACTATAGAATATTTTGTAAAATTCACTTTGTACTCATAGCTCTTAGGAATCTCTATATATTTTTCTACAGGCCTATAGCCGTTTTGTTCCATGTACTTTTTGCCGTCTGCCATATAATCCTGATATGAATAATCTTCACTGAAATCGAAAGTCTCATGACTAACTCCCGTGTCTTCAACAAACTCAAGCACACTCACATTTCCTACTGTATTAACCTTAAACAGATAATATGCATATCCTGTATGATCTGCTGGTTTAGGAATAGTTGCATCAATGTAATTATTGGACAGTGAATTATTATATTTCAGAATACCATCATCCCAGTAACCACTTGCTGTCGTCATTTCAAGATAATATTCCTGTCCATCCTTTTCATATATGATATCTGAAGAGCACATTCCCCAAAGATTAGCTGTGGCGACTCCATTCTTTACTAAAGATGCCGGCAATTGAGATGTATCATCATAATATTTGAATGTAACGTCTATAGCCTGTGACTGCGTAAATTCAAGATAAAACCCTTCCGGTGAAAGAACTGTACTACAATTGTAATAATAAGAAGAACTATACACCTGTTCTCTGTAATATGTGGTATCGTCAGTTCCTCTCACTTCATACCACTGACCATCTTTTTCAACTAATTTGTTAATTGCTTCTACCCTATCTCCTGACAAATTAGAAATAATCCAATAGTTTCCCTCACCTGTGTCACCTTCAAGATACATAATCTTATTGGCAGGGAACTGGGTTTTGAAGAACTTTTCTCCCTCCAGTCTTTTCTGCTGAGTGTATGAATTGTCTATAACTTCATAGTCCCACTTAAGTTCTCTGGTAGGAGTTGCCTCACAATTAAATATATCCTTGATATTTTTTTGCTCATCATATGCCAAATATAAGGATGTATCATTCTCATCCGAACCATCAAAGTTGATTGTAACGGTACGCTCAATATTTAACCTACCATCACTAACATCAATGCCTCCCGAGAAAATATACTCATTTTCGTGTTTTTCCCCGTACAATGTATATGTAAACGGCTTTCCTAAGTTAAGAATTCCATCGCCTGTGAATGTCACATTGGTGCCTCCGGCATGGAAAAAGCACAGAGATGACTCACCCTCAAGTTTCACCTTAAGATCACCCATATTACTGACTTCCAGCATAAGTGCATTAATCTTATTTGGAACATTGTAAAGCGTAAGTGTGTTTGAACCCACATCATAAGATATTCCTTTGTGACTCTTTGTCGTGATACCATTTTCCTCATAATTGTAAATGTCAACATAATCTTCGTCAGAATTTAATCCCCAGCAGGAGAACTCATCACTCACAACAATTTGACCTTTTGGAAAATTCTGTGCTCCAACCATATCTTTATCCCCATACACTGCAAATGGTACGGCAAAAACAGTGGTTGCTGCCAACATTACAGACATCATTGAAGCCAATAATTTCTTGTTAGTTTTTCTCATAACTATCCCTCCTTGTATTCAATTGTTCCGACCAGATACTATAAAGAAATTATATCACGCATAGTTTTGTGCTTCAACGATTTGCCTTGATATGGCATTGTCAATAATGTGGCAAATCACAATTCCGGCAAAAGGGATTATAGAATGGAAGTTTAGAGAAATAATATAGAAACAAAAAATGCAACAGGGAAGAGTGTAAACACCCTTCCCTGCCGTTTTTTTATTATATGAAGTTTTATAATTGAATTACATTGTCTAAATCAATTTAGAATCCAACTCTTGCCAACATCTTTGTCAAATCAAAGTCTTTCTTTACATAGTTTGAATTAACCACTTTAAGAATGTTGTCATAGAGATAATCATGTGCTGCCATGTTAGGCATCAATTCTCTCTGATAAATCTTATCAGCAATGTCATATACCTTGAATTGCTTAATTGTCGTATATTTGTATGTACCGTTTTTCATTTTTACATATGCTCTAACATACATATTTGCATTGTAGAATGAAGCATTCTTGATGAACTTCATTGTCATTGCGTAACTTGCATAATTTGAATTACTGCTGTATTCCTTTGAAATCTTTCCCTCTGCAGTTGCAGCAACTGCAACTGCATTTGAATTAGAAGATCCAACTACCATCTCAGAAGTTGAAACCTGATCTGCAACACCGTATACAAGTCCAAAGCTTTCAATGTTGCTGTCTGTCTTATCAACAGAATATACTACTCTGTATCCTTCAACTGAAGAGCTGATCTGGAATCCGTTAACTTCGATGTTTGTTGCAGGAGCTTCTGTTGGAGCCTCTGTTGGAGCCTCTGTCGGAGCCTCTGTCGGAGCCTCTGTTGGTTTTTCTGTTGGAGCCTCTGTTGGATTTTCATTTCCCTCAACCCAAACATTTTTATCCACTCCTGATGATTCCTGTCCATTTAAAACAGCAGTAATCTTAACATTATGAGTTCCTCTTCCAACTCCTGTAAGTGTGTTTGAACTACAAGGTACTTCTGATAATACTTTTCTTCCATCTAAATAAACATTGTATTTCTGTCCGTTTGCAATCTGTTCCTGAGTCTGTCCCCATACTACAGTAATTTCGTTATTTCTCTCGCTGTACATCATCTCACCAATAACTTCAATTGGTCCGTTACCATTGTTTGGTGAAGATGTTGGCTGCTGTCCCTGTGTTGGCTGTTCTGAATTTGTAATATCCTGAACGCTGATACTGTTAAATGAAATTATTGTTCCGGCAGGTACTCCCTGTCCTAACTCAAACATAACTTTTATCTGATTTTTATCATTTGCAACTTTGTATGTACCTGTGAGATTAACAGTCTGTCCTGCACCAATCTGAGTATATACCTGTGCATCTGCTTCATTTGAAATATCTTCTTTCATTCCAATTGAGCATGCTTTGTCCGCGCTAACATTTACTGTAACTTTATATGTATGATTTGCTGTGGCATTGTCAAGATAACTTGCCTGTACTATCCACGGAGAACCACTTGTTGTATTTACAAATACTTTGTATGGATTTCCGCTTCCCTGGTAAGCTCCCGATGCCGAACCTGACCAATCGCCAAAATAACAACCCCATTTACCTGACATTGTCCAATTATTAACCTGAGCATTTGTAAATCCTGAAGGATTTGTACTGCCCTGTGTTGGCTGCTGTCCCTGTGTAGGATTCTCACTTCCTGCTCCATTAGCCATAACCTGCTTTATTACTTCCAATAAAGAATACTGACCAAAGGAATCCTGTGCAACTTCCCAAATCATTGTTCCACCATACTGTTTTGAAAACTCTGCCTTCTGTCTGATTGTATCCATTCCGTTGTAGTGAACTCCGTTTGCATAATCAGTGTTTGCATACTGAGCACCCATAGCAACCATCTCGCCGTAAGTCTTTGCCGCTCCACCCGGACCATATCCGTAGAAAGGAACACCGACAACCAATCTGTCATTGCTAACGCCTTTTGACTGGTAGAATCCGATATTATCATATATCTGTGACCAAGGTGCAACATCACCGTTTCCTGTCTGGTCATAGTCATATGTCATCATATTAACGAAATCAAAATATGTAAAAACATTATTTGGTATAGCAGATGCAAACCAAGGTGCTGCTGCTATAGTGAAAAGCTTACCGGCAGAGTGTAATCTTCCTGCCAAATCAGAAGCAAAATAACCAAAATTATTCCAAATATCTGCGTCTGTCAACTCTATATCAATATCTACACCGTCAAGGTTATATGTATTAACATAATTCATAATCTGGTTGACAAGATTTGCTCTTCTTGAAGCATCTGCAAATACTCCATCGTTCTGAAATCCGCCCCATCCACCGATGGCAATAATAGCTTTACAGTCATTATTATGACATTTGTTTACAATAGTCTGTACATCACCTGCACTAAATCCTGATGTAAGTGTTCCTCCCGCATATGTCATAAATGACAAATTGCAATGAGTCATAGCCGAGAAATCAACTGAATTGATAGCGTAAGTTCTGTAGGATGGAAAATATCCGACAACCCTCCTGTTAGATGCATGTGACTTAGCACTTACTGTTGTGCCTGACACAGCAAGATTAGCAGGAACCATAGATACAACCATAGCTACCGCTAAAAGACATGATAATAGTTTCTTTTTAAACATGAAAACCTCCTAAAAATTATAAAAATATTTTTATATCATGCTATGTTCTCCCTACATACGCATTGAAACCGTATTCTAATATGTAATTGTATATTTCCGTACAATCCCACTGCTTCTAATCGTACACAAATTTTCTTTATTCGTCAATACGAATAAAAGTATTTTTATCCCATTTTCTATTTCAACTATTATTTCGATTATTATTTTGACTTTTTTCTTCAAATAATGTATGATTCTTTAAATTGTGTTTATGCGCAATTATTTTTTAAAGGATATGGAGGTTATTATGAGAAACAACAAATCAATTATTGCTGTTATCGTTGCAGTCGTTGCAATACTTGCAGTTGTCGGCATCGCTTTCGGCGGAAAAATGACAAACATGGTAAAGGAAAAAACCATGTCACCTGTTGATTATTACAAGCAGGTTGAAAAGAGCAGTATTAAAGAGGATAAAGATAAGTTCCTTAAATACTACGAAAAGAATTACAAGTTAATCGAAAACAAGAAGATGAATTCTGAGGCTAATATTTCAGTAAAAGTTGAAGATGGTTTATCCGAATTATTTGCAAGCCAGGGTGCTGAGCAGTTATCATCAATCAAGTCTGCTGATATTTCTTTTAATTACGGAATCGACGACAAGAATGTAGGTTTTGATATTTCTTCAAAAATCAACGACACTGACTTCTTATCAGCAAATGCATATTACGATTCCTCTAACAAAGCTTACGCACAGGTTCCTGCAATTTCTGATTCATACCTTGATTTTTCATCAATGCTGGAAACAGAAGAATTCGCCGCTATAAAAGATGCGCTCGCTACTTCAACAGATGCTCAGAAATCAGTTAATCCTAAGAATATCGATCACTTAGTTACAGTTTACACTGATGCAATTATCGATTCAGTTAAGAATGTAACAAAGGAAAACGCAAAGATTTCTGCCGGCAAATTTGAAGAAGATGCAACTCTTCTCACTGTTACAATGAGCGGAACAGAATTCTGTGATACAGCAATCAAATTGTGTGACACATTGAAAAAAGACGAAGTAGTAAAAGAAATCATTACAGTTTATGCAGACGCTTATAAAGACACCTCAACTGAAGAATTCAATTACGACGAATTTGTAAAAACTCTCGATGACGCCAAGAAAGAGATTGAAGACAAGAAAGCTGATTATGCTGATGTCAAGGATATGCTTGTTATGAAAGTTTACGTTAACGGTTCAGGCAAAATTATCGGTCGTGATATCACTTTAAAAGCAAAAGATGATACTATTTCATTCAAATCACTCAAAGCTACATACAAGAACGAGTACGGTTATACTTTATCACTTTCTACCAACAAAGAAAAAGAATCATTCTCTGTTGTAGGAAACGGAAAAATGAAAGCTGATACTATTTCAGGTGAATTCGATATCACAATCGGAAGCGAAGATGATGCTAAGAAGGCAAAAGCAACTCTTAAAGACTGCAAGACTTTAGATTACCTTGCAGGCAAATCATCAGGTACTGTTGTTCTTGAAAGCAATGATTTGGCACCGGGATACAAACTTGAAGTATCATTCGATAACAAAGGACAGGACGGTACATACTCTATAACAGTTCTTGAAAAAGACAAAAAGTTTGCTACTGCAGCTATTACATACGCTGTTAATGACAAGGTTAAACTTAATAAACCTGAATCAAACGCTGAAATGATTGACGGTTCTTCAGAGGAAGCATTGGCAAATTATGTTGCAGGATTTGACATTGAGAAGTTTGTAAATGACTTCACAGCTAAGGCTAAAATTGATTTGTCATACTCTGACATTCAGGGATTGATGGGACTTATGGGTGGTTCACTCGGCGGTTCATCTTATGACGATTACAATACAGATGATTATGATTTCAGTACAGGTGACTATGATTTCAATTCAGAAGATTTTAATCTCGATGATTACTCTACAGATGACTCATATGATGGTTCAGACATGAACTTAGATGACTTCAATTTTGAAATCAGCGAAACTACTGAGGACTCAGGATTATAAACAATTAAATAATAAATTTCAAAACGCAGGCGATGATTTTTCGTCCCTGCGTTTTTTATATATTACAAAAAAACTTATTTTTTTTAGTTTTCCGTCTATTACATTTTTTTGTTTTGTGTTATTATATCAAAGGTACGTGCAAAAATGAAAAAATGTAATTTTTGTCTTTTATATTTTTTTGTCTTTTGCAACGGTTTTTTTCTTATTGAAAAAGTACTACAATCCCTCATCGGTAATTATGTGAGTATTTGTATGTTAATTCATTGTTCTTAATTCATACTAAATTAGTTACTTCATTTCCGACAGGGAAATAAAAACATAGGAGTGTCATATTATGGGAGGCTTTTTTGGCGTTGCATCCAAAGAGGATTGCGTATTTGATTTATTTTTCGGAATTGATTACCACTCACATTTAGGAACCAGACGAGGTGGTATGGCTGTGTATGGCGAGAACGGATTTGACCGTGCTATTCACAACATCGAAAATTCCCCATTCAGGACAAAATTTGACAAAGATTTTCAGGAGATGAAAGGAAATCTTGGAATCGGTTGTATTTCAGATTATGAATCACAGCCGCTTATCATTCGTTCCATCCACGGAACATATGCTCTTACTACTGTTAGTAAGATTAACAACTTAGATGAATTATGTAAGGATTTATTCAAAAAAGGTCACACTCATTTTCAGGAGATGAGCGGTGGCGATATCAATGCAACTGAACTTGTTGCAACTCTTATCGATCAGAAAGACAATTTAATTGAGGGTATCAATTATGCTCTTGAAAAAATTGACGGTTCTCTTTCATTATTGCTCATGAACAGTAACGGTGTTTATGCTGCCAGAGACAAGATGGGAAGAACTCCAATTTCTATCGGCCAGAAAGATGGTGCTTTCTGTGCTGCCTTTGAAGATTTTTCATACAAAAATTTAGGATATAAACCATATAAAGAATTAGGACCCGGAGAAATCTGCGTTATCACACCTGATAATTGTGTTACACTTCTTGCCCCTGGAACTGAAATGAAGATTTGTACATTCCTTTGGGTGTATTACGGATATCCTGCAGCTTCTTACGAAGGTCTCAGTGTTGAGCAGATGAGATATAACTGTGGTGCGAAAATGGCCGGCAGAGACAATGTAAAGGCAGATATAGTTGCCGGAGTACCTGATTCAGGTACAGCCCATGCAGTAGGTTACTCTACAGTATCAGGCATTCCATTCTCAAGACCATTTATCAAATATACACCTACATGGCCAAGATCATTTATGCCTACTGTACAGAGCAAGCGTGATCTCATCGCAAAGATGAAACTTTTGGCTGTTGAGGATTTAATCAAAGACAAGAGTATGTTACTCATTGATGACTCAATTGTTAGAGGTACACAGCTTAGAGAGACAACAGAGTTCTTATATCAGAGCGGTGCAAAAGAGGTTCATATCAGACCTGCATGCCCACCACTTCTCTACGGATGCAAGTACCTTAACTTCTCAAGATCAAAATCTGAGATGGATCTTATTACACGAAGAGTTATCCAGAGACTTGAGAACGGAAATGTTACTGATGAAGTTTTAGCTGAATACGCTGATCCTGAATCTCCAAAGTATGAGCAGATGGTTGAAGAAATCAGAAAAGAACTCAACTTTACTTCTTTAAGATTTAACAGATTAGACGATATGCTTGATTCCGTTGGCATTGATAAGTGCAAATTATGTACTTACTGCTGGGACGGAAAGGAATAATTTTAATTTAGGAGGATTTTTTTATGCCAAAAAGAACAGATATCAATAAGGTACTCATTATTGGTTCAGGTCCAATTATTATCGGACAGGCTTGTGAGTTCGACTACTCAGGAACTCAGGCATGTAAAGCTTTAAAGAAGCTTGGATACGAAATTGTATTGGTTAACTCAAACCCTGCAACTATTATGACAGACCCTGAGACAGCTGATGTTACATACATCGAGCCACTCAACGTTGAGCGTCTTGAGCAGATTATCGCAAAAGAAAGACCTGATGCTCTTCTTCCAAACCTTGGAGGACAGTCAGGACTCAACCTTTGTTCAGAGCTTAATCAGGCAGGTATTCTTGATAAATACAACGTTAAAGTTATCGGTGTTCAGGTTGATGCCATCGAGCGTGGTGAGGACCGTATCGAATTTAAGAAAACTATGGATTCTCTTGGAATCGAAATGGCAAGAAGTGAAGTTGCTTACAGCGTTGAAGAAGCTTTAGAGATTGCTGACAGATTAAACTATCCTGTTGTTCTTCGTCCTGCTTACACAATGGGAGGCGCCGGCGGCGGACTTGTATACAACAAAGAAGAATTAAAAACAGTTTGTGCAAGAGGTCTTCAGGCCAGCCTTGTTGGACAGGTTCTTGTTGAAGAGTCAATCCTTGGTTGGGAAGAGTTAGAGTTAGAGGTTGTTCGTGACTCAGAAGGTAATATGATTACTGTATGTTTCATCGAAAACATCGATCCTCTCGGAGTTCACACAGGTGATTCATTCTGTTCAGCTCCAATGCTTACTATCTCTGAAGAATGCCAGAAGAGATTACAGGAACAGGCATATAAGATTGTAGATAAAGTTCAGGTTATCGGTGGTACAAACGTACAGTTTGCTCACGATCCTGTATCTGACAGAATTATCGTTATCGAGATTAACCCAAGAACTTCACGTTCTTCTGCTCTTGCTTCTAAAGCTACAGGTTTCCCTATCGCTTTAGTATCAGCAATGCTTGCATGCGGTCTTACTCTCAAGGATATTCCTTGTGGAAAGTACGGAACACTTGATAAATATGTTCCAGACGGAGATTACGTTGTAATCAAGTTTGCACGTTGGGCATTTGAGAAGTTTAAAGGTGTTGAGGACAAACTCGGAACACAGATGCGTGCCGTAGGTGAAGTAATGAGTATCGGTAAAAACTACAAAGAAGCTTTCCAGAAAGCTATCCGTAGTTTGGAGACAGGTCGTTATGGTTTAGGACATGCAAAGAACTTTGATTCATTATCTAAAGAAGAATTATTACAGATGCTTATCACACCATCTAGCGAGAGACATTTCATTATGTACGAAGCTTTGAGAAAAGGTGCTACAGCTGATGAAATATTTGAAATTACAAAAGTTAAACACTACTTTATCGAGCAGATGAAAGAGTTAGTTGATGAAGAAGAAGAGATTCTCAAATCTAAAGGTTCTCTTCCGGCTGACGAATTACTTATTCAGGCAAAGAAGGACGGTTTCTCAGACAAGTACTTAAGCCAGATTTTAGAGATCCCTGAAGAGGATATCAGAAACAAACGTATCAGCCTCGGTGTTACAGAAGCATGGGAAGGCGTTCACGTATCAGGTACACAAGATAGTGCTTACTACTACTCTACATACAATGCAGAGGACAAGAACCCTGTTTCAGACAACAAGAAGATTATGATTCTCGGCGGTGGTCCAAACAGAATCGGTCAGGGTATCGAGTTTGACTACTGTTGTGTACATGCAGCACTTGCACTTAAGAAGTTGGGATTTGAAACTATCATCGTTAACTGCAACCCTGAGACAGTTTCAACTGACTATGATACATCAGATAAATTATACTTTGAGCCACTTACACTTGAGGATGTTTTAAGTATCTATGAGAAAGAAAAACCACTCGGTGTTATCGCTCAGTTCGGTGGACAGACACCACTTAACCTTGCAGCTGACCTTGAGAAGAACGGCGTTAAGATTCTTGGTACTTCTCCATCAGTTATCGACCTTGCAGAAGACAGAGATCTCTTCCGTGAGATGATGGACAAGTTAGAGATTCCAATGCCTGAATCAGGAATGGCTACTACTGTTGATGAAGCTATCGAAATCGCAAATAAGATTGGTTACCCTGTTATGGTTCGTCCTTCATACGTTCTCGGTGGACGTGGAATGGAAGTCGTATTTGATGACGCAAGCATGTCTGACTATATGAAGGCAGCTGTTGGTGTTACACCTGACAGACCAATTCTTATCGATCGTTTCTTAAATAACGCTTTAGAATGTGAATCAGATGCTATCAGCGACGGAACACACGCTTTCGTTCCTGCTGTTATGGAGCACATTGAGCTTGCAGGTGTTCACTCAGGTGACTCAGCTTGTATCATTCCATCTGTTCACATCACAGAAGAAAATGTAAAGACTATCAAAGAATATACACGTAAGATTGCAGAGGAAATGCACGTTAAAGGTCTTATGAACATGCAGTACGCTATCGAAAACGGAAAAGTATATGTGCTCGAAGCAAACCCTAGAGCTTCACGTACTGTTCCATTGGTATCAAAGGTATGTAATGTACGTATGGTTCCAATCGCTACTGATATCATCACAAGCGAGCTTACAGGCAGACCATCACCTGTTCCTGCACTTAAAGAACAGGATATTCCATACTACGGTGTTAAGGAAGCTGCATTCCCATTCAACATGTTCCAGGAAGTTGACCCTGTACTTGGACCTGAAATGCGTTCTACAGGTGAGGTACTTGGATTATCAGCTTCTTACGGTGAAGCTTTCGTAAAAGCTCAGGAAGGTGTTCAATCTAAACTTCCAATGGAAGGAACTGTACTTCTTTCAGTTAACAAGAAAGACAAATCTGAAATCGTAGAAGTTGCAAAGAGCTTTGCTAAAGACGGATTCAAGATTCTTGCTACAGGCGGAACATACGACCTTATCACAGGTGCCGGTGTTGAAGCCGAAAAGATTAAGAAATTATACGAAGGTCGTCCAAACATCTTAGACGCTATCACAAACGGAGAAATTGACTTAATCGTTAATACTCCTGTAGGAAAAGACAGTGTACATGATGACAGTTACTTAAGAAAAGCTGCTATCAAATCTAAGATTCCTTACATGACAACAATCGCTGCTGCAAAAGCTACTGCTGAAGGCATCTCATACCTTAAGAACAATGCTTCTGCTGAAATCAAGTCATTACAGACACTTCACAGCGAAATTAAAGATAAATAAATCTTGTCAACTATATAATTATTATACTTGATATAAGATTATTAAATCTAAAATACAATTACTAAAAAAGGTATGTTATACTTATGAATTATCATAGTGGAACATACCTTTTTTATTAGACTTATTCTTTATTATTTTTTCTAGCTTTTTCCTTTTAGCTATTTTATTTTGATATCTTATTTTGATATCTTATATCGATAATTCTTACCAATTTGTCAGCACAATTTTTTTCAACTTGACTTCTTTCACAAAATATTCACAGACTTCATGTACGCTTGATTTGTGAGGCAATTTTTCAAGCCATATGATCGGAAAGAGGGGTAAATTTAATATGAGGGTTAAGAGATTATTAGCGGTTACATTATCCGCACTCACTTTGTCACTTTGTTTTGGTTCAGCTGCAAGTACAACTGTAAAAGCTGACGATTACGTTCCAAATCCATGGGTAGAATATTTCATGAGATTAGAAGCAGAAAAAGCTGCTACTACTAATACTTCTTCCTACGCTACGGATCACGATGCATACAATGAGGACGGTGATTGCATCGAGAATCCTTGGGCTGTTGACAACACAGATGATTCAAAAACTGACAGTGAGGATGGTGACTGCATCCAGAATCCTTGGGCTTTCTAGTATTATCACAGCCGAATAACAATCTTTAGGTGTGTTCCGGAAAGTGGATTCCATACTCTCGCAGATGTGTGTTTAGTTCGAAGTTGACACACCTGCAAAAAAGGGGCTGCATTACGCAGCCCCTTTTTCATTCTGTTTTATTCTATGGAATAAAATATGCCATTTACATCTATTACATGCATCTGCATTTTCTCTCATACTCAACCTGGTTATTCATTCTCCATATAATAATTTCCCTCTTTATCTGATTTAATTATTACAGTCATTATTCTATTATTCGCAGGATTAATCTCTACTGTACCCACCTCATGTTCCTTGTTATTTTTGTCCATAACAGATATAGATACTTTTGCATCTTTCATATCCGACCAATCTTCCATAACATCAAAATCTCCTTTTTCGAATTCAAAAGATTCAATAGAATTTTTAGCAATCCCACTTCCATTTGCATTGCTAACTCCACCTGAACTCATTATCTCATCCCCAACATACGCACCGTATCCATAGCCATATATCGGTGTATCTGAAAGATTTACTACACTAATCTTGATGGAATCATTATCAGTTCCCTCATCATCATTTTCGTAATCCGCTTTAAACTCACGTTGCATTTTTTCTAATTCTGTTTTTTCTACAAGTTCCTGTAAAATTTCTATTTTCTCGCCTGCCTCTTTTATGTTTCTGCCAAAATACTCACTTGCCTCTTCCTTTGTCACAGACACTGTTTTTTTATTACTTTCATCCAAATTATATTCAACTGACATAATATCCATATTGTCTATTTCTGCAAGCATAATATACGCATATTTCTTAAAATATTCATCAATATTTTTACGACCGAATTCAATATATGAACCCGGACTTATTATTTTCAATTCGTATGGCTGCTTATCAGTCTTTAATTCAACTTGATAATCTCCTAAAACGCTCTGTAAATCAAGCACTCTTGCAATAGCTCCATCTGCACTATGATCACCAATATATTCATTTTTCACTTTAAATAGTTCATCTGTAATCGGACTTATTTCCACACCGTTCGCCCAAACAACTTTATCATTAATTAATACTCTTTTTATCTCATTTGTTGCCTCAAAGGATTCTTGGAAGTAGTCTGAATAAATAATACTCTTACGTACTGACTTTACATTTATCGTAACTGTATCTCCCTTTTGTTTAAACTCAACATCCTTTATTCCTATCTTAGAATCATATGTTCTTCCTTCAAACGCAACTACATCCTTTACCACTCCAAGGTTATAATTCAGATGCTCTGCACCGACTGACTTTCCGACAAAAAATACCTTTGCCGCAAATACAGAAATCAAAACTACGGCTAATACCGCAACGCTTATAATTATTTTTTTATTATATCTGCTTCTTGTTTTCTTAAGAAAATCTATTTCTTTCTTTTCCTCATTATCTCTACATACAGAACCATTGCCATTTTCCATTGGTTCCTTCATGCTTTCAAGAACCTTCTTGCAGTCATTACAGTCCTCAACGTGTTCTTCTATGTATCCGTTTGTTTCTTCGCTTGTAAGTCCCTCAATATATGATGGGAACAATTCTCTTATTATTTCACATGGAATACTATTCTTCATAATCACTCAATTCCTTTCTAAGTTTTTCTTTGCCCCTGTAATATGTCACTCTCGCCCAGTTCTCTGTCTTTCCCATAACTTCTCCAATTTCAGAAAAAGACATATTTCCAAATATTCTAAGATATAGAATTTCTCTGGTAGGTTCAGGACATAAATGCAGTTTTTTCATCAATTCGACTCTATTTTGTTTTGCTAAAATTTCACTTTCCGCCGATGAAACAGATTCAGGTGACGTATTAACCGACGTTGCAGCATTTCTTACTGTAGTATCAGTTACTGCGTCCAGTTCTTCGGTTATTGGATGTTTTCTTATATATGCCATATACTGATTTTTTGCTATGGCACACAACCATGTTGTTATATGGCACGAACCGTCAAACCTGTTTATGCTCTTAACTGCCTGATAAAACGTTTCCTGGGTCAGTTCTTCTGAAATGTCTTCATTATGAGTCTTTGACATCAGATATTTGTAAACTGACTTGGCGTACTTTTGATATATCTCATCCAGTGACTGCATCTTTTCCTCCTTTCCGTTTCTATATCGTTAATGCAAATAAATATCGATTCGTTACAAGATTTTTTATTTTTTTCTTAATTATAGATGTCTTTTTGCTAATTATCTACATATAACCGGATTATTTCCTTCATTACACTGAATTATTTACTGATATGTTTACTATTATTATTACTGAACATATATTATACCGACTTTTTAAAGTTTTGCTTCTTTCTGCGGAGTTTGCCATAGACTTTAAGAAGATTACAAAAAAGGAACCTGGAAAACTCCAAGTTCCGTGACATGCTCCCACTACTAAAATAAAAATGAGATTCTTTTTATTATCCATTTTTCTTCAAAATCAAGCTGATATATCCTGATTCCTAATATATTTTTGTAATGCTTCTTTATGCTCTCTCACCCACGTCATCTGTTTTGAATAATCTTTTATAGCGCTTATTTTGTCGGCGATACAAACCAAAACACTTTCCCTATACATAGGAAGTGGAAGATTAAGCGGAAACATATGCTTTATTATTATATCTTTTTCAATATGATTTAAATCAAAAACATCTGAGGCGTTATTATACGCTGTTTTTGCATGACTGAATCCATGAAGTCTGTGTGATTCATCAGGTTCATGCCAATCATAAAGATAATAGTCGTGGAGTAATGCACCTCTTACTAATGATTTTTCATCTACCTTGAGTTTCAATTTGCGTGCAAGCTTCAAACTGATAATTGCGACATCTACTGAATGGCTGTATACGCTCACTTCGCCGTGATGTCTGTTTGACTTACTATACTGCATTCCTTCTGATTTCAAAATATCATCTGCATAATACTGCAGTTTAAATTCTTCGTCCCCGTATCTGTTCATCAATACTCCTTTTTCTTTAAAGACTCTAATTAGAGCCAAGCCATCTTTTACAACTCAAGCAAATTCTAACATCATTTTTTTATAAGCACAATTGCCAAACGCAAATTTCATAAAATTTCCATAATTAACACACAATTCAAATGTTAATAATTCAAATATTATTAATGCTAACATTGGAATTCACTAATCAGCCTGTTTATTCTTCAAATCTCGTTTAATTTCCCTATTAAGCCTCTGAACGTTATGAAATTCATGAGGTGATTTTTCTTTTAGGATACGTCTTACTTTTTTGCGGTGCTCCGCTAACATCTTCATAGCCTTTGGATTCAGCTGTTTAAGGCGCATCTCACCTTCACTTCGTCTGTCCTCAATTCGCTGCTCAAGTATTTTTACGTCCTCTCTTGAAATAAGTCCCAAATCTGCATTTTTCTCAAGTATTACCTCAAGATGATCCCAAAACTCATTTTCATCAAAAAGACCAATTGTTCCCCACTCGGTGTGAACGCGCTTGTCCTCTAATAATTCAATGTGCTCACCTTGATTTTTCATCTCATTTACAATAGTATCTGCCGCATGTTCAGCAAATAACTCCAAATGTTCGTGCGCATCTTTCCCGAATGCCCACTCAAATTCAGCAAGTCTGTCATCGTCTTCTATTATTATAGAAGATTTTGGTACTTCACTATCGATTTCTTCTAATTCATAGGGTTTATTAACTCCCGCATCTCTGAGGGCAAGTGTGATGGTGCGCCTTGCAACACCTTCTTCAATTAAACTTTCACCTCCGAGAATGCGAATCTGGTCATTTAGCATCCCCTCATGCTCTGTAATATAAAACTTGATGCCTCTTCCTCTTAATTTGCGATTGAGGGCAACAAGTCTGTCTACTGCGGTAATATCGACGCTGTCGATACCTCTTGCATCCACAACGATCTGCTTTGTGTCCTCTTTTATAGAAGATTCTATATCCTTCTGGAATCTGTCAATATTGGCAAAGAACAAAGATCCGTTGAATCTGTATACAATAGTATTCTTAATCGGTCTTGCCTTGCTGTTTCTATCTATAGGATAAAAATTGCCCTGATCCGGAATTCTTCCTACAAATGCCGTTGATGGTTTTACGGCGCTAATGGCAACCTCGGCAAATGACAAAAGACATCCAATCATAACTCCGTACACTGTTCCAAATAGCAATACTGCTCCAAATGACAATATGAACACTATCCATTCATTCTTACTTGTCTTCCAAAGTCTTCTCTCTAATTTAAACTCCAATATCCCAATAAGAGCTGTCATTACGATTGCCGTGAGAACAGGTACCGGTAAATATTTAAACACAGGAGTTCCAAACATAAGAACAAAAACCATAGTTATCGATGCACTTACAGACATAATCTGTGACCTACATCCAAATGAATCTGCAATGCCACTTCTGGACACTGAACCATTAATCGGACAGCACCCTACTGCTGCTCCGGCAGCATTCATTCCTGCGTAAGCAAGGAGCTCAGAATTGTTATCAATCTCATCCTGATACTTCATCGCATAATTACCACTTGCCAGTAAAGTCTGGGCCATAATGACTCCAGCGACGCTCAAAGTCTGAATAAGTATCTCTGCAGGGTTATAAATCAATGGTTTAAAATCAGGTATTACAAGATTCGGCATTTTGCCCACAACCTCCGGCAAAAGCTTCACACCGTAATTATCCAGTCGGAAAATCACCTGAAGAACAGCTCCCACTCCCATCATTATGATGGTCATTGGCACCTTTGGAATAATCTTTTTGCAAACTAATATTATTACTATTGTTCCAATTCCAAGAAGTGCTGAGAGATAATTATATGCTGATCTCTGCTCCCAGATATTAGCCAATAAAATTATAATCTCACCGGTTCCGGCAGATCCTCCAAGAAGTTTTGGCACCTGCATTAGAATAATTGTCGCCCCCACACCTGAGATAAATCCTCCCATAACAGGTGTCGAAATGTATTTGACGATTCTTCCTGCGCGTACCAGATAAAATATCACAAACCATATTGCCACTAGCAAAGCTGTAAGAGGAACTATTCTCATTGCCTCTTTTGATTCAGCATTAATTCCAAGTCCTGCTAACATAGTTCCAATCATGGCTGCCGGCATAGCATCTACCCCCACCACAAACTGCGGCGATGTAGTTAAAAAAGCAAATACTAATATTGGAAATATCGATCCATACAGACCATATATTACCGGAATTCCTGCTATCTGAGCATATCCCATGGAAATCGGTATGGATACAAGGGCTACTATAATACCTGATATAATGTCATTTTTTAAATTGAATTTCTTTTTATTTTTTATTTCATCTACTAATCTCATACACATAATTCTATCATTTTTCAAATTTTCAGACAACGATAAATAAAACATTCAAATTAGATATGCAATACTTATTCAACTAACACTTAACAAATCTTTCAAATTCAATTTTGAAAAATTATTCAAACATGATATATAAAATCAAAAAAATCATTCGGATAAACATATATGAATATATGGATACCCAAATGATTTTTATCTTTTAAGATGTAGTATTTTTGTTATCATTTTTTTATTATCAGATTAGCCTTATATGAATTATCGCTAATTCTAATTATCCTTCTGCATTTTTACACCCGCATCCGAAACCTTAGTAATAATAGTCTCGCCATGCTCAATCTTAAATAATTCATTTCTGTTTTTGTCAGATTTGGCCTTTGCAGCAATAAATACATCTCGATAATTCTTATGCAACTCCGGATCAAATGTAGCATATCCTTTTGCAACCACAATGCCCTTTTCCAATTCATGGGTATAATTGTAATTCATAATTTTTTTATTCAGCTCTTTAAAGCACTGCTCCATATCAGCTCTGTTCTTACCTTCGACAACTACTACAAATTCAGGTCCCATGATATGGAAAACTCCATCTTTTCCAAAAATTTTTACTAAATCCTGACCGCATTCATAAAGAATCGCATCTCCAAGCTCATATCCAAAACCTGTATAGATTCTTTTCAAATCGTTAACATCAATAAATGCTACTGAGAAATCAGCCTTTCCAAGAGCAATATTATCATTCATAAGAACGCTTTTTCTCTTGTATGCTATCTTGCTTGATACACCGGTTTCAACGTCTGTGTCCACTTCCTCTTCAATGTACTTAAGATATTTATGCAGCTTGTTGTAAACTGCCTCAACGCTCGAAGCCACTTCATCGTACTCACTTTTTGAAATAACATGTTCTTCTTCAGCTGTAGCCAATGTCTTTAAGGTCTTGCTTGTACCATCTGGCAAATATTGCAATTTTTTAATTGATGTCTCTGCAATAACACTATCAAGCTTCAAGGATTCATAATACAGTTTTTCGATTCGTTTCATCATTGCTGCAAATCGCCTTCTGTTTTGTGACATGATAGTAAACGACAAAACAATGCCTATAGCCATTGCAACCAAAACCAATATTATGGCCACTATTTTATTTGTATCAAGTACTGAATCATACCAGTTAGCATCAAAATCAACGCCTACAATTCCAACTATATTTCCCTTTGAATCCTTAATTGGACTATATGCAGAATAAAATCTTCCCCACTCATCTGTGTGTGGTTTATTATCCACATCCGCCATTCCCCTGGATGCATTCAGTAGGGCATCTGTTTTTTGAATTTCTTCGCCATATTCCGCAGGGTTATCTTTGTCCGGATCTAAAACAAAAATAAATGAGCCGTTATCCATTTTTCTGACAGCATAAATATATTCAAGTTCGATATTTTCACTAAATGAAGATAGCGTATCATACGCACGATTATACTCTTCCGTCCCCTTATCTGCACCTGTCAGTTCAGAAAAGTCGTCACCATTTATCTGGTAAGCAGCAGTATTTGCCACATCGAGCATACGACCTTCAATCTGCTCATTTAACGCTTTTTTGGAAATATGCATGATAATTGTTCCCATCAATATATTGGTGGACATTAAAAGAATCAATGCAATTATAAAATTTCGTTTACTGGCTCTATATTTTTCATCTTCCCTTTCCATAACTAGTACCCCCTTTAAATAATTTGCAATTAATTATAAGGTTTTCTTTTTTCAATTTCCGAATCATCATATATATATTTATTATCCCATTATCTACGATATATTTCAACTAAAAACTGGCTAATTAGAAAAAAAAGAGTTCTGATATTTATTCAAAAAAATCAGAACTCCTTAATATAAATAAAATCTGCTATTTTACTTTCTTTTTCTTTACATCAGACCACTTAGAATATGTCGTTACGCCTCCACATAATTTGTATGCACGAACTTTGAAATAGTATGTCTTATTTCTCTTTAGGTTCTTAATATCTGTTGCATAAGATGTTACATTCTTATCCTTTTTCTTTTTTGTTACTTTTTTGTTCAATGCATATTTAATCTGGAAGCCATCCGCTTTTACATTCTTACCAATGCTAATCCGTACACTACCTTTTGCTTTATTTTTTATCTTAGTAATTGAAGCTTTGTACTTATTGATATTATCGGCCAACGTCGTTGCAGTTGACTTTTTTTGTGCATTAGCCGCAGAACCTGTCTTGTTCTTATTAATGTTATCGGCTTTTTTCAGATATAACATGGATGAATATCCCTTGTATCCATTCCACTCAACATGTGCCCAGTTTCCATTTGCCTTGGTAACTTTTACTGTGGCACCTTTTGGAATAGATGTTACCTTACTAAAACCTGTGCCATGTCCACTTCGCATAAGAAGAGGCGAATCATCCGTTGCCACAACATAGTTACCTGCATAAGATGTTACACAATTACATGTATCTGCCACAGCCCCCGCTGTTGCTGTCTCATTTGTACCGGTAGTTCCTCCGTCAGCAGATGAAGCAGTATTTGCTGTGGTTCCATTTGAATTATCGCTGTTGTTATTATCATACGTGGAAGTATTGTTGCCAGGTGCATTATCCGTCTGAGAATCATCCAACGTTGGGGATTCATTACCTGACAGTCCTGCATATCTTAAAACACCATTCCACGGTTGATTATAAAAAGCTACAACAGACACTTCCTTGCCTGACTGATCACCGCTCTGAGTATCTCCGTAACTTGAATGAGCTCCCACATTCTGATTATTGCCAATATAAATCTCTGTATGCTGAGTCTCATTTAAGAGAATATCGCCACGCTGCAAATCTGCTGTGCTGCCAATCTCATTCCATGGAATCCACACAAATCCATGCTGCGTGAGTTGCCCCTTCATACTGGCGGTATTGTACGCAGAGCCCGTGTCAAAACCTGCCGCCTTAAACGCTGCTATAACAAAAGATGAGCAGTCGTAATCCGTTCCCCAACGGTCCTGCGGATTCGCCGTATATCCATGTGTATTATCATTTGCAATTCCAATAGCCCATATCACTGCATTTTCCACCGATAATGAATCGGCCTGTACCTGAGATGATACTAACGAAATATTGCAGGTTAAACATACAGTCAGGGCTACTGATGAAACTTTTTTCCACATAAGTATTTCTCCATTAAAACACTGTATTTCTAATTCCAACTTATAGAAGTGGGAGTCTTATCCGACTGAAATCAAATGTCAATTATCCGATTTACATAACGTCATAATCTTATGATAACATATATGCGGAAAAGGGACAATGATTTATAATTTTAATACTCTCTTATCTTTTGAACTATTTCTTCTTTATAGTCATATGTATCCTGTATATCACACTCTGGGGTTATTGCCCTATCATAATCAAATGCCTTATTCAAAGAATCCTCATATTTTTCTCTTGATACTTTTTTATCATTCCAATAATAATCATAAATCGGTCCATTCTCATCCCATTCAACATTTGAATTATCAGGTGCCCCGTAATCACCTTTACCAATCAATTTAAATTGTCCATTAACAAGAGAATAAAGATTATCATATCCCTCATCACTATGCATATATGAATCCATAAACAGATTCTCGCCTTCAATATATTGCATTCCGCTAAAACCTAATTTGATATGTATTACCTCTCCGTTATAATATGTGCACAATTCATCTCCACTGGCATAATCACGATGACTTATAAATAATTCCGGTACTTCATCACCATTAATATCAATCAACTCCACTATATCCGTAGTATGAGGAACATGTCCATAGATATTCAGATTATTATCCAAATAGCCAATATATGCATCCTTCCATTCATCTGAGCTGTTCATTTGCGAAATATCCATCTTTTCAAACATTGAAACCATATACTTATATTTTAGATTCTTTGTATTTTTATATCCCGGAACTTTGAGAATTCCCCATTTATTTGATTTTGAATCCTTAGCCCATGCCAATCCGTTTATTATCGGTTTTACTTCTTCAAGTTCTTCGGATAATAACGCAAATTCTCCCTTTTCATAATTATAATAACCACAGCCTTCTTCAGTTCTTACTGCAATCATATTTCCGCTTATTCCTGACACACCAAAATCCCAATAATCTTCCGAATGATTTTTCGGGAACCAATATGCACTTTTATCGTTACAAATATCTAAAAATTGAAAGTCTGATAACTGTTTCCCATCTTTGAAATATGCCCATTTTCCATTTTTTTCAGCAGCATACATTCCATCTTCAAACACTTCTATTTCATCATATCCCTGTTTTTGAGCTATCGCTTCATATTCTCCACAACCACCCAAGAACAATTCCGGAGCCCCGTGTTCATCAATTATTTCCTGAATCTCGCAATTATTGTTAAGGGCATACCACTTATCCTCATTAATAAGATCTACTCCGCCACACGTGCATAAATGATAATCACTATATTTGCACTCAACCAATATTTTGGAATTCATATCAATTATTCCGAATTTGCTGGACTTCTCAATAACAGCCAGCTCTGACCTCTCGATGCACTGCTCTGCATCATTGTAGCACAAGCCTGTCGAATCATCATTAACCCATATCTCATCGGCATCAACAACAGGCATAATCGCCCAATCAATATCCAGACCAACAGTTGAATTTTTAACCTCATACAATTTATTCTGAATTGTAATTATCTTTTTGCATTTTCCTTGATACCATTTTTCTGCTTCTTGGGCAGATTCCTTTTTAAACCACGAAAGCAATCCTGCATCTTTGGCAACTATACTGTATATACAATATTCTCCACGTATTCTGCAACCAATCAGATAATTAGAAAGCGCAATATACTTATTAGCACAAATGCTTTCACTATCTTTTCCAAAGCTGTCTAAAAAAGCGATATGACTATCAGGAATTTCTTTTTCCAAAACTATACTGATGTCATATAATGCCATTATTTCAACAACTCTTCTTGCTAAATTAGTTCCCCCAACTGTAAAATCTCCAACCATTTTACCAATCTGTTTTCCCAGATCCCATGACGCATTTAATGTTCCAATTACGGAGATTAAATTTTCGCTTTCATCAACGAAAAAACGCAACGTATCATCTTCGGCATATTCCGGTATTTGCTTTAGTAAATCAAAAAACATATCAGAGAAAAAGAATTCTTCAAAATTTTCAAAATTTTCATTTGATATTTTGTTATATTCTTTTAACCTAATTTCAAATGCCTTTTTCATGCCCTCTCGCAAAGTGTGAGCTGCTTCTTTCAACTCTCCCTGTGAATTATCCTCAATCGTCTTTAGGAAAACATCGTGTTCTGAATAGTCCTTTGTCACGGCTTCCAAATCACTTAGTGCATTAATCCAATTATCTGTATTATCAGTCAATACATCCAAACAACTTACAGCCTTTGAAATAGCCCCTTCCAGTTCACTTGTTGAAGAACTGTTTCCTGACATTACAGATACAGCATTTACTCCCATTTTTGTGAAATCCATGGCATACTCTTTAAACGACTTCATATTATCCATTTTCTTTTGTTCTGAAACATCAGCCGCTCTGTCACAATCATACGCTGCAATAACATTCAGCAGTACTCTGATATATTCTTTTTTATCCGGTTTCGAACCTGTTTCAACCAGGATATCCGCCATTTCAAGACAATACATGGAAATAACATCTGCCTTAAAATCTTCGATAAACGCCATATAACCGTAATTGTTCCTTTTTAATAAAAGTTTTGACTCGTCTCCCTGTAGATAAAGAAACAATTGTTTTCCTTCATCAGTAACAGGTGCTGTTGTTTTAGCTGCATTTACTGTTCCGCAGGAAGAAACAACTAATACAATCATAATAATAAAACTTAATATTTTTTTCATTCTACATCCCACCTATCTTCAAATTTTACGTTTGAAATCGCTTCAACCATCACTTCTTCTGCTATGTTATCAATATATTGTTGTTTAATCGTTTCCCTATCATTTTTATCTACCCAAAAAGTATATTCTTTGAAACTATCTGTATTTTCAACAGCCTTTTCTATCTCTTTAATATCAACTTTTTTTCCTTCATTATCCTTCATGCATTCATCAATAATACTCTTAAAATCAGGTGCATTTATGCTAACTTTTACAGAGTCATCTTCTCCTTTTTCGACGACCTTATAATCATCTGCATACTCTTTCAATATTTTTACAATTTTATTATCTCTGCTTTCACTTTCAGATTCTTTGTTCTTATTTTTAATAAACACAATTCCAAGTACTGATAATATAATGCAGAAGAATAATATTAAAATTACTGTTACATTTCTTTTGTTTTTCATTTATAAGTTCCTCCCATTTACCGGCAAAACACTTTTTCACTTTGATAAAGTAAATAAGCCTTTTATCTGATTTATTCTTTCTTAACATTTCCATCACCATCAAGCAATTTTATTTTTCCTTCTTGACGAACAAACCATCCATTTTCCATGCTCTCAACATCATCATAATCTCCAAATATTCTAGAACAAGTAAAAGTTTTTATTATCTTCATCTCTCACAACAACATTTCCCATTTTATAATACATTCTTCCATACTGATCAAAAAAATAATCCTGTTTTGTCCTTACTAATATCCTTTCGCCATCATCAGCATACAACCATATTCCTTTCGGCGGATAGTTAGTAAATCCAATTACAATCGCAAAAGCTGATACAAAAAGAACCGCACCAGCATATATAGTACATACAACCATCAAAGCTGAAACACTTTGTACAAGAAATATACAAATTCCTTTTACCAAACCAAGTTTGAATATAATTGATATCATCACCACCAGCAGAATCACTAAGGATAATCCTACAGAAATCTCCTCAGGTATTTCAATTTTCATATATGCTTCTATTCTTTTGTGAAATAAAAGTATTACATATGATACCAATATTGGCATAACATATCTCTTATACATTATCTTTCTTTTTTCCATCACGAAATCTGCCACGGTCTTAATGACAAAAAACGCTACTATACACACCAATATGCCTAGAACTATGAATAACAACAAGGATTGAACATTTACATTTTCACTTTTTAACTGCATAGAACTCCTATTCTTTTGATGATAGCATCCAAAAAATCACTCTGATACTTTTTACTAAAGATGTAAAACACCATGATATCTGTCGAAATAAATCATTAATAGCGTCTCCAAATCTAAATGTAAATAAATGTAATAACATTTTCCAAGCTGACACTACTACTTCAGAAAAATATTTTTTGGGCCAAAAAAGCACACTTGAAAAACTCCAAGTCATCAACACAGGGACAACTATCAATATTATTTCCAAATGTTTAGATAATAATTGAATAACCCCCAATACTACAGTGAATATCATAGCTAATACAAATGATATTATTAATCTTACTTTAGCACTCTTTTTTGTTAATCCTTCCATCTCTCTTCCTCCTATTCTATACAACGATAAACTATTTAGGGGATATTTTTTATTAATACACATCCCCTGGACATAACATAAATCCGCCCCATATCATATTACAATCATACCATACTGGGTGATACGCTACAACCAGATATAGTTGTATTAACTCACTTTTTTCAAATGTAAAAATAGGTACTGAATATTGTTTGAATTCTAACGATAAACTTTACCAACAATCAAAAACATTCTTAATCGCTATAATTTTTATCATTGAAAAAAGTCAGGGATTTTGCTATCAATAATCCCTGACTTTAACTCACATTATGCACTTCTTACTTTACTTTAATCTTAATAATCTTTGTTACATATTCATATTTATCAGTTCCACTGGCACTTATGAATATCCTGTAAGTCCCTTTCTTTGCTCCCTTCTTGATTGTTACTTTTCCATTCTTGGATACCTTGATATATTTTATATTTTTTGAAGGAGAACACGTATATACCACATATTTTAGTTTTCCATCACCTGTTGTTTTTGCCTTGAGTGAAAACGTAACTTTTTTCTTTTTGAGTATTTTAACTTTATACGTTTTAATCTTTGCTATTGTAATTTTTTGTTTCTTAGGCGAAGTATTTTCTTTTGACTGTGTGGTTTCTACAGAGTTTGTTACAGTACTTCCAGCCTGTGTAGTATTATTTTCGACCTTAGTTGGACTGTCTCCTGACTTTGTCGTTTCTCCCTCCGGCTGTTTTATCGTTGTTTCTATATTTTTAACTGTTGTACTTTGCTCTTGCTTATCTTCACTGCTTGTTGTTTCGTTTCCTGTGTCAGCGTGATCTACTGTAGTTGGATTCTCCTTTATACTTTCTGTTTCAATCTGGTTTTCTGTTGTAACATTTTCTTTTGTAAGAGCTTCAACATAATTGTCCGTGTAACTATCTCCACATCTGTAACATATATGAAGCGTATATCCTCCCGCTGTATCTGTTGGTTCAATAATTGTTTCCCTGTAATCATGTCCCAGTGCAGGAATATCACTTACATAGGTATCTTCACAGTATGAGCATTTATGCTCCCATTGACCTTTTGATGTACAGGTTGGATTCTTAAGCAATGTTTGAACATAGTCATGCTCTGTCATTGGAATAATTTCTATATATGAATCTCCACACAGTTCACACTTATGTTCCAGTGTTCCTGTTGAAATACAGGTTGCTGAATTAGTAATTTTACTTACATAATGATGTCCTATTTTATCTTTGTATGAATCTTTATAACTGTAACCACATCCTGAACAAACATGACTCGTATATCCTTTTTGAGTGCACGTAGGTTCAACTAAATATGTCTCATATGTATGATTCTCTGCATCAAAATCTCCATAATACTGACCACATAATTCACATTTTGCTTTTTGACTACACGTTGCAGTTCCGCCTCTATGTTCAAGTCTAGCAATTACCACTTCTACCTGATATCCACATGTTTCACATGTTTTAACCAATCTTCCCTCGCTGGTACATGTAGCCTCTTTGCTAATGCTAGTTACTGAACTGAATATATGATCTAATGTTGTGAATTCCACCTGACTTTCTTCACTATATTGTTTTATCAGATTCACATTCTTATATGCTTTAATCCTGTACTGATATGTCGTCAGCACTGATAAATTATTTAAGGTACGTCCTGTTATATATCTGCCTTCTATTGTTGAAGTCTCAACAACATTTGAACCATTCATTTTTTCCAAAATATAACCATCAGCACCATCAACCACCTTCCAACTGATTGTTGCGGAATGATCCTTAACGTCTTTTGCACTTACTACAGGTTTCGCTAAATTCGCACTTGGAACAATCGTAATTGAACCTATTTCAAATTTTAGTCCTAAATTTGTTTCATTAATATTGTAAACATCCTCTTCATCATATGTAATATTAAGAGTTGTCACTTCATTCTGATTTATATTTGAAGTTGCTTTAAACGTCAATGTCGCATATGTCCCGTTTCCATTATAGTTTTGTGTTCCGTTATACCAATTAAGAATCAATGGGGTTCTCAAATATTGAGGTGGCTGTGATGAACCTCCCATTGCCGAATTATATGTAACATTTGTCAGTGTTAATAGTGATTCATCAAAACCTATCTTAACTTTCAATGAAGCAATTCCTGGATTATCTTTTAGATTTAGTTTCACATCAAATGACTGTCCTGCAGATACTGTCTGATCTGAATAGAACAATGTAGGCGAATATTTATACTTATCAACAACATTAATTTTTTGAACTACAGAATATTCTTTTCCTGCTTTCCAATAATATACAGTTATATTCTTCTCGCCCTCAGTAGATGTATCTATTTCTTCTTCAATCAAATAATAATCTGAAACTATTTCACTCGTTCCATTATTGTAGTTGATTTTGAGTTTAATTCCGGTGAAATCAATCTCTTCGCCTATATTATATGTAGTCTTTGTCGGTTCTGTATATTTTTCAACACTCGTTACAGATTTTTCATTAACATTAACTGTAAAAGCCGCCTCATATCCACTGTAACTTACTTTTACTGTTTTTATTCCGGGAGTATTACTATATCCTGAATACGTACACGATGATGTCACATTTTTCTGACTGCCATCACTGTAACTTGCTGTAACTTCAATCCCCGATGTATTAAGGCTTTCACCTTCTAAATAGTTCGTTTTTGTCGGATTCTTTGAGATAACAATTCCTTTGCATACAACTGCATTTTTTGTAAATGCCACTCTGACATTAACATCACCGTTTACCACTCCTGATAAGGAACCGGACTTCACACCATTATATGTATATCCATCATATGCTCTTATGTTTTTAAATTCATATGAACTACCACACGGAAAAGCCTGATAAAAATCAGTTAAATTTTTTCCAAGTTCATTTTCATTTACAACAACATCAGCACATCCAAAGCCCTCCAATGTGCCTTTATCATTATTATCTAAACTACCGTTTAAATCGATCATATAGTAAGGAAGATATACCCATCCTAACTTCCAATATCCACTATGAGTTCCTCTGGTACAGTAATACAAAACTTCTGTTGCATCCCCAACTTTATTTATTGTATAGAATACATCACCGGGATCTAATGCCCAGTTTGTGGCACTTCCTGCAACCGTTTGAGTCATAGCACTTGTAGGGTAAACTGTATATGTTGTCTGAGCCGTTACTTTCTGATATTCAAAATCAGCATTATAACTCATAACCTGAGTAAGATTCAATGTAACTGTCTTTTTGCTTTGATAATTTGTAAATACGTTATTTCCACCACTAGGATATGTAACATTACATTGACCTGAAGCAATATTGTTTGTATCAGCAATGCATACATCTCCTTCGGATATATAAGATGTTGAACTAAACGTAATCTTATTCGGAATCATAACCACTACTTGTTTATTTCCGACGAACTCAACAAATTTTGGTCTGGGAATTATATCTGGTTCAGGCGGATCTATAGGAGTATCTCCTGTTGCATTAACCCAGCCCATCTTGTAGCCTCCAGAAACAGGATATATTACTTGCATTAAATTATCTTTTTTTCCGACTACCGTACAAACATCGGTAGAAAATACACTTCCATAAACAGTCGCCATATTTGACAGTTGATAACTTCTTAAATTATTTGAAGGAGACCACGTATAAGGATCCACTCTGTTTGGCATAAAATCTGATATTTGTGCGTATGCCACTCTACTTCCATTGCTAGTCGGATATGATACTTCACACAATCCATTAGTGTAGACATTCAAAATTGAACACTGATCTCCTGCATCTATTCTTCTTCCTGATTCCACATTACCGTAACTGTCGTAAACAGAGATACTTCCTGATGTTATTGCCGGAACACATGTTATCGGTGTTGGATAACGTGTGTCTTTGGTTAGGTTATTTGATTGCCCATCAAGAGGTGGACGGAATACACCTCTTATTGTATCCTTTCGAGGTAGCGAATCTGTTGAAACATATTTCTTACCCCAATTTTCATGAATAACTGTTACTCCATTAGAATCTGCTGAATAAACTAAAGCAACATGCCCACACCTTCCCAAAGCGGTTCCCCAAATTACTATATCACCAACTTTAAAGCTTGAATTACCGCTTATTTTCTGCCATCCGCTCGGGGCTGCCTTGTCAAAAATCTGATATGCATAATCTACATGATACATTGAAATAGGATCTGATATTCCCCAAACATCCCTTAAATAATAATTGAAAAAGTCAACACACTGTACACCGTAGGCTTTATCATAATCAAGTGCCTGTCCTATTTTACTGGTCATCCAATTTTTAACATCTGCTTCCGTTTTAGCATACACCTTCATCGTATAGTTAACGCTAAATGAGCATGACAAAATAATCACTAAAATAATAGAAACCACTCTTCTCATTCTTTCTTTCATACCATTTTTCCTCCTAATACTCATCATTTATTAACCTATTAATTGCATTTATCAACTTACTAAACTCAATACTGTTTGAAGAAGTAAATTCAACCAACATTGCCAATGAGCCTTGCTGATGTGCCCAGTTTGAAAAATACCCTCTTGCATTACTTGAGGTAAATGAGTTAGATATTCTCAACCCCATCTCCTGATTGAATGCATTTTTCAACCTGTCATCCCCGATAAGTGAACTTTCCCATCCATGGAAATCAATAACTATATCCGGTCTGTACTCATAATATAAATCTCTTAAAGCTCTTGACTCTTTAGCCGAAAATGCATATGGCGTATAATTACGTCCCGGAGTATTGTTTGCAACGTAATTAGCATCAAAATCTCTGTTCAAATCAATACCCTCTGCATTACATCTTCCAAATCCATCCTTTGTTGTCCCATCCAACAACCCATCAGGATTAGAAGATGGGATAATCAGTAATCTTGTTTTATTCAAATCCAGTACATCAGAATAGTACGTTATAATTCTATTTGCTGTATCAACTAAAACCTGTCCATCATGATCATACTCATCCTCAAAACCGTGTATTTCAAATTCTAATAATATAGTCTTTGTATAATCCTTTGGCGAAATTGAATAACAAACCAAATCTCTATTATTTACTGATTTTCCATATACAAAAGAATATGTTTGTATGCCTGGGTCTGCTACATATATTTCAACATCATATCCTGACAGATATTGAAATAATCTTGTCAAATCTTTATTGTTTACCGCCCCATCTCCATTTACATCTAGCGCATCTTCTTCAACTTTCACATCCCACTCTGACAGGTACTGAGATAACCTTGTCAAGTCTTTATTGTTTACGGCTCCATCTCCATTAATGTCACCCGCTTTAACTACACTATTGTCCTCTAAGCCATCAATATTTAAAGAACTAATACTATAAGAATCATTTAATTTCCATAAATTTGGTGCTGCTTTAATGTACCAATTATTTACAAGTGACAATACAATCGCAATACACATTGTTAGTGATAATACTTTTTTTAAAATAGTTTTCTCCTTTTTCCAAAACATTTTTATCATCTCCTTTTTCTCTTAACCTTTTCCCACAAAAATAAAAAACGATGTCCTCCATAGTTTTAGCCACAACACTACCACTGAAACAACATAAAGCCATTCCAAAACATCACACAAATCCGACCAATTTTTATACTAAAATAATACCATATTAAGTGATATTGCACAATTATATATAGTTCTACTCTCCCACTTTTTTTAGTTGTAAAATATTGGTAAAAGGTGGTGTTATTAATGGACGTTACAGATAAACTTAAACGACTAACAAAAGAACGCGGATGGACCGAATACAGACTAACAAAAGAATCAAAATTGCCTGCTTCCACCATCGCCAATATCTTCCATCATGGAACAATTCCAAGTATTGCAACTTTAGAAATTCTATGTAATACATTTGGACTTACATTAAGTCAGTTTTTCAGCGAAAATGAAATGGTATCCCTATCAAAGGACCAGGAAAATCTCCTAAAAAAATGGAGTTTGCTGAATACTGAACAACAAAAAGCTTTTTTAAAAATATTTGATACATTGAAATAAAAAAAGAGATTGTGAACATCTTTATCACAATCTCTTTTTTCTATTTTAGAATGTATTATTCATTACGATTACACTGTGCTTTATCAACACATTTCATCTGTTTTTTTTGCTTCATATGTCTTTTTCACTCCATATGCCTTTTGTTCTTGCAGTAAAATGATTAATTGCTGATCGTGAAATTTTCACAATATCTCATCACTTTACAACCTTCTCAAAATCACTTGCCGGATGCTTACACAATGGACATACGAAATCTTCCGGAATTTCTTCTCCCACATATTCATATCCGCATATCTTACATCTCCAAACTGTCTGACCGTCAGGTGTCTTTCCAACTGCCTCAGGCTTTGGTTTGATATGTTCAAAGTAGTATGCATATGTGGCTGATGGCACAGAACTAAATACCTCACCATCTGTCATCATTGCTATAAATAGCATGTGTGTTCCAAGGTCTATCTCTTCTTTTACATAAGCCGAAATATAACCATTTGTTCCCTTAGTGATTGCCATTGTTCCATTTGCCACTTTTTTGCAATCCGTAAACAAAGCAAACTTATCCACATCTCTTCCTGACTGGAATCCAAAATGCTTAAATGTATCAAAAGAAGCGTCCTCACTTAAGATTGATACTGTCAGTTTCTTTGTTTTACTTATCATTTCGCAGGTAAGGTTTGCTTTGTTGACTGCAACAGTTATGATTGGAATTTCTCCACCTGCTGCCTGAATCGCAGTGTTACAGATACAGCCGTTATCTTTTCCATCATCATTTGCCGTAAGGACAAACAAACCATAACTGAGATTTCTCAACACTTTATCATCCATACTTGATCTCCCTTCTACTATTATCTTGTTTGAAATATGTACATTCTTACAATTATTTTCTTTCTGTAGTAGTAGTTTTGTCACTTTTCATTTTTGCTACTACATTTCAGTTCAAACTGTAGTAATTATTATGTCAAATTTTATTCTTGCTACTACTCTCTCTCATCTGATATTCTTCACAAAAAACTCACCCCTTCTACATATTATTATTTGCTAAATAAGCTTATAATCAACTAAAAATTCTTATATCCAATAACAATTTTAACTATTCAGCAAAACATTACAATAGGAGATGGGGTGAGTTATTTTATGAGTAATTATGAACTCTTCCAAATTTAGATTTATTAATTATGATATATCAATTATTATTTATTAATTCTAGTAATTCTCTTCTCTTATCTCGAAGAAGCTCTGTGGATGTGCACATACAGGACAAAGTTCCGGTGCTTTTGTTCCAACTACGATATGACCGCAGTTACGGCACTCCCATACCTTTACTTCGCTCTTCTCGAATACTTTTGCTGTCTCAACGTTGTTGAGTAATGCACGATATCTCTCTTCGTGCGCTTTTTCAATTGCGGCTACGCCTCTGAATTTTGCAGCAAGTTCAGGGAATCCTTCCTCATCAGCAGTCTTTGCAAACTCATCGTACATATCTGTCCACTCGTAGTTTTCTCCGTCTGCTGCAGCTTTTAAATTCTCTGCTGTAGTTCCGATTCCTTCAAGCTCTTTAAACCATAATTTTGCATGCTCTTTTTCATTGTCTGCTGTCTTTAAGAAGAGCGCTGATATCTGCTCATATCCTTCTTTTTTTGCCTTTGATGCAAAATATGTATACTTGTTTCTTGCCTGTGACTCTCCGGCAAATGCTGCCAAAAGGTTCTTTTCTGTCTGTGTGCCTGCGTATTTGTTTGCCATTATAAATTAAACCTCCTTCTTCCACAATCCGTGAAGATTGCAATAAGCGTAAACTGCTTCAACTTTTTCATTATCACAAAGTGAGAAGCAAACTGTTGGTTCAGTCTCAGGTGCAAGTGCCTTCATCTGAGTTCCGATATTAGTCTCAATTGATACCCACTCGATATAATGCTCAGGTACCATAGGATGTGCAACTTCACCTACATTTACAATAACTTTGTTTCCTTCTACACTTACAGCCGGTACATGCTTTTCAACTGCTGCATCAGTTGTTCCCGGAACAATCTCTTTCATTGCCTGTCCACAACACATAACAGGAACTGCTGTATCTTTCACAACTGCAACAATTTTTCCACATGTTTCGCATTTGTAATATTTCTGTTTCATAAACATTTCCTCCCTATGGAATTATCCAAAATATCTCTTTAATAATCCTTCGAATGCCTTGCCGTGTCTTGCCTCATCTCTTGCCATCTCATGAACTGTGTCATGGATTGCATCAAGGTTAGCTGCTTTTGCTCTCTTAGCAAGATCTGTCTTACCTGCTGTAGCTCCGTTTTCAGCATCTACTCTCATCTCAAGATTCTTCTTTGTGCTGTCTGTAACTACTTCACCTAATAATTCTGCAAACTTAGCTGCATGCTCTGCTTCTTCAAAAGCAGCCTTCTCATAATACATCCCTACTTCAGGATATCCTTCTCTGTAAGCAACACGTGCCATAGCAAGATACATACCAACTTCTGAGCACTCTCCTTCAAAGTTTGATCTTAAATCTGCTTTGATATCTTCACTTACATCCTGTGCTATTCCGACTACATGCTCAGCAGCCCAAACCTTCTCATCGCCCTGAACTGTAAACTTCTCTCCCGGAACGTTACAAACCGGACACTTCTCAGGTGGCTGATCTCCTTCATGTACATATCCACATACCGGACAAACATACTTCATAATAAAATCCTCCTCTTATTAATAAATTTATTTTAACGCAAAATAATAATCACTCCTGTGAAAAAAAGTGCGAAAAAATTCTATAAAAATATAGGTCTTCCTATAAGTCAGATTATACTAAAAAAACAGATATCTTTCTATAAAATTATCAGATTATTTTTACTTTTATAATTTCATTTTTAATTTCTTTTTTAATATAATTTTTAATCTGCTTTTTTCAATCGTTTCAACTGCATTATTCTTTATAATTTATAGTCTCTTATGAATATTTATAATTCTTTTAACTGTCCTTTTCAAATTCTTCAAGGCTGGCATATCCATAGAGTTTTGCTGTATTTTCGATGGTCTGCCTTGCTATATTTATTCCTTCATTTACGCATCTGACTACATGTGCTCCATATAACTGCAGCATCTTATCAGAATATGTACTGATTTCTCCTCTGAGATATGTCTCATAAGATGTATCAAACATTTCGTCTTCATAGGTGTGAAGACTTCTTGCATTTACTGCAATCTTTGGGTGTACCGCCGCAAATTCTTCTGCCATCTCCATCTGAATCTTCACAATCTGCTCTATTACCATCTTTTTATTCTCAGGAATCTCAGGAAAATATCCTTCCAGTTCTTTGTATCTCTCAGGCGCAGTACTCTCCATCATACGACCGTACTTCTCAGTTATAAGATTGTGTCCTAAGTTGTACTCTCTGTTAAAATCATAGAGATACTGCAACAGCATATCTCTGTTCCAAGTCAGATACTGACTCTTTCTCATAACGGAAAATGTGGGCCAGTCGTTTTGGCAGGAAGCCCTTCCGCCTTCGTTCTTAACTTTGTCAAATGCTTCAAACTCTATCTCGGCAATCATATCCACCAACTGCCTGTCAGTCTTTGTGGCATAGCCTGACTTCATAATGAGTTCCTCCGTGTGATGATCAAGATAATTGTCCACATCACTGATAAAGTTTCTATCATACAGTTCTTTTGCAATGCTGTCAGTCATTTCTTCAACCAGATTATTTATCTTATTATTTTCATTATTCTTTAGGCAATTGTGTATGCCTTCAATACAATCAACTATATAATTATCGGTTTCAAAATCCCTGCAGCTTCTGTGCAACCATTTGTCATGCATCGGATAACTGTTATTCATATGATGGATAAGTTTCATCACATTCCTGATACATTCATACATCATCATATCAGCAGTCAAATCATCGCCTCTCTCCAGCATTCTGAGATAGTTGTACTGTCCGTTCTGGCTGATATTGTAGACATCTTCTGCAATCTTCAAAAACTGAACATTATCAGGATAACCCGACTGTAACTTTTCTCTGTAGGCGCTAAACACCCCCTCCTCATCAATAAACACTTTGCCGTTTACAGCTGCTGCAAGGGAGTAATCTTTTACCTCTGACCAGTCTATATCTTCATATCTTTCTGCTCCTGTAAATTTCGAATAAAAGTCCGAAATTCTCATCACTCCTCTGCGGCCTGAACCCTGCTTTGTTTCTTTTACCTTATATCCCATAAAAGTATCCGGCAAAGCATCATATGCCTTTTGTAATTGTTCACCGATTTTGTCAAATGTTTCATCAGTTATCCACATACAGAACCCCGGTCCCCAATCGTGGTCTGTGGACAATGTATCATCATACCCAAAACAATCGGATCCCTCTCCTGCAAGTCCAACTGCTATTTTGGATACATACTCAGGGAATTGCTCTTCAATCATTTTTCTTCCGTGCTGATTATAGAAAAGTTCGCTCAACTTCAGTCCTGAAATCATCGGTTCTTTTCCTGATTCTTTTTCATTCGGATCCACATCATTTATATTGCTCTTCACATTGCTATTTACATTACTATTTGCACTACTCATTTGAACATCTATTTCATCACTTGTCACATACGCATCATTATTGTTTTTACCTTTACCCAATAATTCCATGCACATTTCATAGTTCTCACTTAATCGCTGATACTGTGAATTTTCTCCAAGAGAGTTCTTTATTATTTCCTTCGCACTACCGAAATACCTTGCGGCGCTTTCATAATTTTTTGCTCTGTATTCACACATTCCAATTGCAGATAGTGCTGCACAATAATGTGGATCGTACAAATCCATCTTTTCAAAACATTCAATGGACTTATTCGCATACTGTCTTGCATCATCATAATCTTCTTCCATAACTGATGTGTTTGCAAGATTTGCATATGTAACTGCAATTTCAAATTCTTCATTGTTATACTCAACAATACTCAAAGCCTTCAGCAGATATTCCTTCGCCTTATTATATTGCTGCATTTCCTGAAACAACAGACTGTAATTGTTGTAGAGCCCTGCATACAGCATATCCTTTGCGTCCAACTTGTCTTTATATATATTCTCTGCGACCGCATATAACTCTATGGACTGTTCAAGCATCCCCACTGACCTGTATCCGTTAGCGGCATTTAATACTGTTGTCGCATAAGGAATTGTACCTGCCAGTCCAAGAGCATCAGCAGTCCTAATGGCACCTTTAATTGTCTTTACCAATTCTTCCCTGTTAGAAGTCACCCTGTAATAACCAATTAGTTCATTATATATCTGCAATTGTAAAACCAGATTGCCTTTGTCCTCAGCAAGTTTCAAACTGTCAACAAGAATTCGTCTTGCCTCATCTGCCCTATTTTCTTCATATAATTTATCAATTATCTCAATTATGTCATCAATGTCATTGATATCTTTGATATCTTCCATATCATCTGTATCTTTATTATCATTTATATTATTCATGTCATTTATATCTTTTGTCTCATTTACATCTTTTGAATCATTTATATCTTTTACTTCATCCATTTTCTCTTCTTTTTTCCACGAAAGATATGAATCCTTTAATCCTTTCTCAAGACTTGTGTAGGACACACCAAGTTTTCTAACCTTCTCATCTCTATAGGTCTCACTCTCAGCCAAAGTAAGCGCAAATGGAAGTGGTATTCCTTTCCTTGCTATGCTATCAATTGTCATTTTCACTCTCTCAAAAGGAATATCAACTGCCTGCTCCAAAGCTTCGGTAAATATCTCATAATCCACAATTCCGTCTCCGCAAATATTAAAAGCCTCATTGCAAGTTTTCTCGTTAAGACAGCATTCTAAAATGATTCTTGCAACATCCCCGACATATACCATTTGGAAATGCCCTGTGCTATCCTCCGGGTATATAATTTGCCCCGCCTTTGCAATCCAGTTAAAATACATAGTTTCCCTTGGTGCGTAATTGCCCGGACCATAAATTACACTTGGTCTTATTGACGTATAACAAATTTCCTTATCAGCATGATTTTCAAAATGATTTTCCACATGGTTTCCTATATGATTTCTTATATGATTTCCCGCATAATTTTCCACACATTGCAGAAGTTCTTTTTCCAATTCAACTTTTCCTGTTATGTAATCACCGGCTTCTCCACCAAAATGTCTTTCTTCAAATGGAGAATTTTCATCGATATTTTTTTTACTTCCTCTGACATAAACATCGCAGGTGCTGATAAAAATATACTGCTTTATATTGTAATCCAATGCTTCCAAAACAGTGCTGATGTCACCTTTTTGGTACCCGCAGAAATCCACAACAACGTCATAGTTATTATCTTTAAGCTTTGCTATTGATTTTCCATCATGTCGGTCACAGGTAACCTGAACTATGTTACCATATTGCTCTTTTGCAAGAACTACATTTCCTCTGTTCAGAACTGTGATTTCATGTTCATTCTTCGCTAAATCGACAAATGCTCTGCCAAGAAAATACGTTCCGCCAATCACTAATATTTTCATACAAAATTCTCCTTTTCCGGTCCTACATAACCATGAAACATCAATTCTATTCTCACTGAGTTCAAGAACACTCCAGGCATTCTTATTGTGGAATGCACGTCAGCAATTGTATAAAAACAAAGAGATTGATGCATAAGACGCAACAATCTCTTTGTTTTTTAGAATAAGTTCTTAATCTTATCAACAATTCCTGAAGCTCCATCAGCTGCCATCGCTGTCTTCACACCTGAAACAACCTGATCAAGTGCTCCGTCAGGAAGATCAACTCCGGTCAGAGACTCGATTGTCTTTACCGGGTCATCCTTGAATGAAGCTAAAAGCTTAGGATCTGACTTAATCTTTTTAACTATTTCTTCAATTTTTTCTTTGATATCCATAGCAAAACTCCCCTCCTGCTAATTCGATTACACAATCACCGAAACACCTCATGCACTCCATCTGTGTAAGGTAATCGAAGCGACGTGATTCGAACACGCGACCTCTGCGTCCCGAACGCAGCGCTCTACCAAACTGAGCCACGCTTCGCTGTTCATTTTTTAATCAATGAACATTTATATTTTACTAAAATAAGAAATAAAAATCAACTATTTATACTATCTTATTTCAGACATACTTTTCACCGGATTTAATCTGTATGATTACCCCTATAAGGTTGAAGCCTCTTATCCTTTATACTTTTTTACTTCTGCGCTTTCTCCATCCTCCGGCATATGCTTCACCTCATCCACCATAAAATATACTGCCACAAAAAATGTAAACAAATCCGTGAGTGGCTGTGCAAACATCAGTCCTTTAAGGCCAAAGAATTTTGGCAAAATTATTATCATTGGAATCAAAAATACAATCTGTTTTGAGAATGATAACATTGCTCCTTTGATACCTTTTCCAATCGAAGGGAAAAATGTTGCAGAACAAATCTGAACACCGTTTAAGAAAACGAAGAACATGAATACTCTCATGTACCTTACACCAAACTCCATGTACAGCGGATCATTTCCCGAATTTCCAAAAAATGAAATAATCTGCCTTGGAAATATTTCAAATATAAGCCACATAACCGTAGAAATCACAACAGCAACACTCATAAATAATTTGATTGTCCCCTTTACTCTCGAGTATTTTTTCGCTCCGTAATTATAACTGCAGATTGGCTGTGCTCCGTTAATAAGACCGATTATCAATGCAAAAAAGATTACATTAATCTTAACTACAATTCCCGCAACTGCAATTGCCGTGTCTGCCCCGTATATTGATTTTGCACCATACTCTTTGAGCATTTTGTTCATCAGGATCTGTGCCACCAGATTTGAGCTCTGATAAATAAGTGAGTTAATACCCAGTTTGCATACAAATAATATAACCGATATCTTTGGAATAAAATCCATCATTCTAAACTTAACCGACTTAAATCTTGGAAAATACGCCATAAGAATAAGCGCTGATATCGTCTGTGAGATAACTGTTGCTATTGCAGCACCGCTGATTCCCCAGTTAAAAACAAATATAAATATTGGATCGAGAATCGTGTTCAAAACAGCTCCAATAACAATCGATGCCATGGAATATACAGGACTTCTGTCCGCTCTAACCAACGGATTGATTCCCATTGAAAACATAAAAAACGGAAGCCCCAGTGAAGTAACACCCGCATACTTCATGGCAAAGGGAAGAATATTGTCTGTTGCCCCAAACATAAGCAATAAATCCCTCAGATTCATCCTTACGAGAATACATATTATCAATCCGCTGATCAATAAAGTTCCTGCTGCATTTCCTCCTATTATCCTTGCTCTGTCTTCGTTTTTTCTTCCAAGTTCCAAATTGAAACCTGCCGCCGAACCAAGTCCTACCATCAAGCCGATTGCGAGACATATTGTGGTTAAGGGAAATGATATTGTTGTTGCTGCATTTCCCAATTTCCCAACACCCTGTCCGATAAATATCTGATCAACTATGTTGTATAATGCGTTTACTACATTTGCGATAATCGCAGGAATTGCAAGAGACATCAATAGTCCCGGCAGGGGTTTTGTTCCAAGGGGATTTTCTTTTTTCACAACTGATTCCGCATTGTTTTCTATATTGTTTTCTCTACTGTCATTCACTTTGATGATTTCTCTATTATCCATGTTTTTTCTACGTTACCATCCATTTTCACTATCTTTTTAAAATCTTTTCATATACTATTCTTCTATATCATATATTGTAATAAAAAGCGAAGTTTATATTTAAATGAAAAATAAAAAACTATATCCCATAGCTTTATTATCTACATTATTACTGACTATATCCCTGTGCATCACATATCTGTATCAGTGCAAGATGTATTCATTACCCGTCGATGCCATAACATCATCTCTCAATCCAAAAGAACTTCCAATCTACAGTGTCAAAACTGACAAACGCCAAATTGCTTTGTCTTTTGATGCAGCCTGGGGAAATAAAGACACAGCCAAAATACTATCTATACTAAAAGAAAACGATGTGAAAGCCACTTTTTTCATGACCGGCGGATGGGTTTCTCAATACCCTGATGACGTAAAAGCCATCTATGAATCCGGAAACGATCTTGGTAACCACAGTGAAAATCACAAGCAAATGTCTCTTCTTGAAACCGGTGAAATCAGCAATGAATTAAAATCCGTCACCGATAAGGTTGAAAAGCTAACCGGATACAGAATGTCTCTTTTTCGCCCTCCCTATGGAGACTACGATAACCTTGTTATAACCACAGCAAAGGAGTGTGGTTATTATTCAATACAATGGAGTGTCGACAGTCTTGACTGGAAAAATTATGGTGCAAATAACATCGTTGATACCGTATTAAACCACAAAAATCTCAAAAACGGTGCTATCATCCTAATGCACAACGGTGCAAAATACACGGCAGAAGCACTCCCCGATTTAATCAAAGGGTTGAAAGATAAAGGTTATGAAATAGTACTTATCTCTGATTTAATATACAAGGAAAACTATCATATGGAATATGATGGAAGTCAGGTCAGCAATCAGTCCGATGCCAACAACAGATCTAATACCAACAATAAATCTAATACCAATAATAAACCAATAATAAACCAATAATAAACCAATAATAAATCTAATACCAGCAATCCATCAGCTACAAAATAGCAGAATAGAAATACTTATAGTTCCTTTACAATTTTGACTACACGACTTGTTCCAAGTCTGTCTGCTCCAATCTCAATAAACTTCTGTGCATCTTCTAATGATGAAATTCCACCTGCTGCCTTTATTTTTGTCTCCCCTGTCACATTCTCAGCCATGATTTTTACCGCCTCAAATGTTGCACCATCGGTAGAAAACCCGGTAGAAGTCTTAATAAACTCAGCATCTGACTCTGACACAATATTAGATAATTCGGCAATCTCCTCATCTGTCAAAAGACATGTCTCTACAATTACCTTAAGTAATCTTCCTGCGCACGCCTTCTTTACCTGATTTATCTCATCAAGAATGTCATTCCATCTTCCTTCTTTTGCCCATCCGATATTAATAACCATATCTATCTCTTCTGCCCCGTGCTCAACTGCTTTTGCTGCCTCAAAGCATTTCACTTCTGTCTCATTATATCCGTTTGGGAAGCCGATGACTGTACATATTTTTATTTTTCCGTTAACATACTCTGATGCCTGTTTTACAAATGATGGTGGAATACAAACCGAAGCGGTTTTGTATTCAATTCCCTCGTCACATATTTTGCTTATCTGCTCCCACGTAGACTCCGGCTTTAAAAGTGTGTGATCAACTTTATTCAAAATTTGTTCATAATTGTTCATAATTGTTTCCTCCGACCAACAAAATACAATTCCTCTTGTAAATTAGGCTTTCCAGCCTTTTCTCAAGTATTAATATTTTACCACATTTTAGTGTAAATAAATATTTTGTTTATTTTTTTTTAATATTTTTTTCACAATTTTGCATATATGTATTGAGTCTTTTTAAAAAATGTATTATTATATAAATAGATGTTATCGGAAAAACAATATAAGGAGAAGGCCTATGCGAGGATTTATTGATTTTATTAATGATGAAGATGGTCAGGGGTTGGTAGAATATTCGTTAGCTCTTGCTTTGATTGCTTTGGTTTGCATAGCAGCATTATTCGTTTTTGGAAAGAAAGTTAATTCATTCTACGAGAATAAAGTTCTTAATGATGCTTTGGAATCAGCTGCGGCGAAATAACCGAATTCTCTCACAGTAATATTTCGTTAGTTATTTATCACGTTATTATATTTCTCTGACAAAAAGAAGTTCATGCGTTTGTATGAGCTTCTTTTTTTGTTATTTTTCATGAATGTAGAATTATCTGATTCTACAAAACACACAAAAAAGAAACAGCATCATGAAATACTGTTTCTTTTTTATCTAATTCTTATTATTCTCTTTACAATTCACATACCTAATAATTACTTAAGAGAAACATATACCTTATTCATGTCTTTCATTACCTGTTCAGATACAAGTCTGTTGATGACAACATCATTAAACTTATCTGAAAGACATCCAAGATTACTCATCATTTCTTCATTCAGTAATAACTCAAGTGCCTGCTTTCTGAGAACTCGTCGCTCAACAATCTCTTTGTATACAGCCTTGTAAATAGCCTCGCTGCACTCTTCGAATTTCTTCTCAATTCCGCTGTCTCTCTTCTGTCTGATGTACTCAAGTTTGTCTTCAGGCAACGAACTGATATGATAACATGTATTGTCTTCAACGATTACAACATTCTTCTGAATCAAAGGAACAAGACACTTCTTAGCCTCAGTCTCTGTATGTTCAGGCTCTAACCAATTGAACAAATCAAGGAGGAATGCAATCTCCTCAAAATTGAGTTTACCATTCTTCTCCAATACTTTTTCAAGCATCTCCGGCTGATAATTCTCGTTTGATACAATCTCTTTGTACAAAAGGTCAAGTGTATGTTTCTTGATATTCTCAATCTCACCATGTGATCTTTCAATCTCAGCTCTGAGTTCATTCTGCTGTCTGATAAGACCAGGCTCCATACCATCAAGTTCCTCAAGACGATTCATCTTCTCACCCTTAAGGTTTCTTGCAAAGAATCCAAGGTTAGGAATCTCTTCTTCAAGCTGCTCAATTTCTTCCTGAACTTTCTTCATCTGAAGAGCAATATCCTTAATCTTCTTATTGTTCTCTATAGCCAAATCATAACTTGCCTGCTGCTTATCCTTAAACTGATCATAGATAGTACCAAATCTCTCATTGCCACTCTCTTTCATCTCTCTAAGGAACTTAAGAACGTATGACCAATGTTCCTCATCTGCCTCTAAAAGACGTTCCTGGAACTTGTCGTAACTGAAACTATCCTCAGTCTCTGACATAATCTTGAGAATATTCATAGCACGCTTGCCATAGTCAACGGCATTAGACATGCAGTTATCAATTACATTCGTGTAGAACTTGATATCTCTTCCATTTGTCTTTGGAGTATAATCAAAAGGATAATTGAAGTTTTCGTCGTATATTCTCTTTTCAAAAAGTTTGAAAGCAAACTGTTGCTCGTCTCTTTTCATAGTGAACAATACGTACTTAACCTCGTAGTCTTCACTAATCTTCTCTGTGACAACTTCATAACTCTTGATTGATGCATAAGGAATAATTCCTTCTATCTTTCCTGAACCGTAATATTCAGTTTCATTAGCTCCTGCGTCAACAACAACTATAAAATCTCTAAAGAAAGATGCCATCTGATGACCCGGTGTTCCTCCTGAAGTAACATTAATAGTCATAGAAATACCATAATCATCCCATCTTCCTCTTTGCATTGCAACATTAAGCATAACGCTCTCTGGTGGTAAAACAGGTTTTATGAGTTCTGTTCTCTTCTCACGAAGTCTAACATACATCCATCTAACTCTTAATTCTTCACACCCCATATATTTTCCTCCTGTGTACTAATATTTGAGTCAATAAAAAATTATATTGTAGTGTATTAATAATTTATCAATTCCGAACGTTGTTACATTATGTAACACCTCAAGATAATTATACCATATTTTCTTATTGTTTCTAGTAAAATCTTTTCGTTTTAGCGTCTTTTTTTACTTTTTTTATTCTGCCGACTTATTTTATTAGATTTTTCTCTGTTTTTTCCTCTATTCTCTCTGTTTGTGCCCTTTGTATTTTTGCTATTATTACTGTTTTTGTTGTTTTTATTGTTTTTATTGTTCTTATTATCTTTATTATTGTTACTGTTTCCCTTTAATCCACTATTTTTCCCCCGTGCAAACTGTCTCGGCTTAATCAGACATTCCTTTCCAAATCCTATCAGGTCTTCTCTTCCGGCTTTTATGAGTGCTTCTTTAACTAGTTCATAATTTGCAGGATTTCTATACTGAATAAGCGCTCTCTGCATTGCCTTTTCATGTGGATCTTTTGGAGTATAAACCGGTTTCATATCTCTTGGATCCACTCCGGTATAATACATAACCGTTGAAAGAGTTGACGGTGTAGGATAAAAATCCTGAACCTGTTGCGGGTTATATCCAATATCCCTGCAATATTCCGCCAACTTAACTGCCTCCTTCAAAGTTGATCCCGGATGAGAACTCATCAGATACGGCACAACAAACTGATTCTTTCCCTTTTGTTTATTTATTTTCCAATATTTTTCAATAAATTTCTCATATACTGCATTCTTTGGTTTTCCCATCTTATCCAATACAACATCAGAAATATGCTCAGGTGCAACCTTTAACTGCCCGCTTATATGATGTTCAACCATTTCCCTGAAAAATGTGTCATCCTTATCTTCCATCAGATAATCAAATCTGACTCCGGATCTTATAAAGACTTTTTTTACTCCCGGAAGTTTTCTCAACTTTCTTAAAAGTGAGAGATAATCGCTGTGATCCACTTCCAGATTCTTACATGGAGTTGGAGTCAGACACTGACGATGCTTACACACTCCGCATTTAAGCTGTTTCTTACATGAAGGCTTTCTGAAATTGGCTGTTGGGCCACCCACATCATGAATGTATCCTTTAAAATTAGGCATTTCGATAATCTTTTTAGCCTCTGAAATAATAGACTCATGACTTCTTGCCTGAATGATTCTTCCCTGATGAAATGTTAATGCGCAAAAATTACAGCCACCGAAACAGCCTCTGCAACTGATAAGTGAAAACTGTATCTCCTCTATGGCAGGTATTCCTCCCATTTCCTCATACATCGGATGATAAGTTCTCTCATAAGGTAATTCATAAACATCATCCATCTCCCGCTCCGTGAGTGGTTCCTGAGGTGGATTCTGTACAACAAACACTCCGTGATCATAAGGTTCTGCCAGAACATTTCCGTTAAAAGGATCTGTATTGTCGTACTGAATCTTAAAACTCTTTGCATACATTAGTTTTTCTTCCTTCATTTCATCATATGAAGGCAGTATTACCGGTTCATAAGCAACCGACAAATCTTTTGTTTTAAATACTGTTCCCTTAATGTATGTCAGGTCATTTATATCTATTCCGCCAGCCAACGCATCTGCAATTTCAACGATGGATTTCTCTCCCATCCCGTAGGTTATGAGATTGGCCTGACTATCCAGAAGAATTGATCGTTTGAATTTATTATCCCAGTAATCGTAATGAGCCATTCTTCGCAATGACGCTTCGATGCCACCAATCACAATGGGAACATCTCTATACTTCTTTCTGATAAGATTACTGTATACTACAGTTGCGTGATCAGGTCTTTTTCCTATTTCTCCACCCGGTGTGTAAGAATCCATGGTCCTTCTCTTTTTAGATACATAATAGTGATTAACCATGGAATCCATATTTCCACCCATTACCAGAAATGCAAGTTTGGGTCTGCCAAGGACTGATATGCTCTCTTCATCTTTCCAGTCAGGTTGGGATATTATTCCAACTGTATAGCCATGTGCCTCAAGAATTCTGCTGATAATTGCATGCCCGAAAGATGGATGGTCAACATACGCATCCCCTATGACATATACAAAATCCAGTTGCTCTATATTTCTCTCTTCCATTTCTTCTTTAGAAATCGGCAAAAAACTCATCTTATCTATCCTTCTTATTTTTAAATTCGAATCCAATTACTACATTACTATAATTTATTATAAATCTTACAAAAAATCAACATCCCGGCGTTCTCTGTCTCTGTTCAATATTCATATAGCACATATCAAACTTATCAAACTCATCTAACTTATTAGCTTGTAATTAATATAGTAAATGAATTTAGAGCATCTATGTATCCATATCCGGCCTGGCGGTTTGGATAATTCACACCATCCAATCTCTTAGCTCCTCTGATTAGATAACTTTTAATATAGGTTGTTCTGATATACATATCATTCTGTCTGACTATTCCCCATTCCAGATACAGAGCACAGATTCCGGCAGCTATAGCTGTTGCAATACTTGTTCCGCTCCTTCTTTCAAACTCATTTCCTTTGCTGCCACTTATTGGCACCAGCACGTTAACTCCCGGCGATGCCAGTTCAGGCTTTATTCTGCCGTTTACCGTGTATCCTCTCCCTGATTCCAACATGATTGCATTGTTTTCATAATTATATGCAGCCACAGTAATAACATTTTCTGCATTTCCCGGTTCCGTAATTGTAGTGTCCGGTACCGATTGAAGAAAATACGTATCCTCACCCACAAACTGTCTGAGTGGAAGCCATGAGTTAAAATTACCTCCAATAATGTTACTTCCATATACTCGTACGGTCCATATTCCTTCTGTGGGATTTTTGATTCTGATAAATATCAGTTCCTCTCCACTGGCTGATTCAACAATTTTGTAATCAACAGATATTTCTGTCTGCTCTAACAAAAATAATATTACTTCGCTCACTCCAACTCTTGCAGGTATTCTTTCAATAACCTGGCCAAGGGGTGAAATAAATCCAACTGAAAATATATCCGGGGACTCCCCCCATATCTCAAGCGTAAATCCGCTATTATTCTCACCAACCCTGATTTCCATATCTACCGGGTTGTTTTCTGTTACTTTCCCGGCATAATGGAGTCTGTAAATCCCTTCATTCCCACCACATACTACAACACATACTCCAATCCTTGCGGATATTTCATCCAGATACTGTGAAAGGGGAGATCCACCGTTGTGATCCCCCATGGAGGTTCCAATCCCAAGCATTATAACAATTGGCTTTTTCTCACGTTTTGCTACCGAGAGAAGATAAGATATACCCATCATAATATCATTCTCTGCAAAGGCTTTGATATCATCATTTACTACATAGTATTCTTTCAGATTATTTTTTGCTTCTTTAAGTTTTACCACAACAATATCACTTTTTGTTGCAACGCCGGAAAATCCAAACTCTGTTTTTTCATTTCCGCATGCTATTGCTGCAATGGCTGTACCATGACCATCCAAATCTCCCACATATCTTTTAATACCATTGCTATCTCGCTCTGTTGTACTTTCATTTTTACTTATTCCGGCTTCTCTCTCATCTCTAACTATACTTGCTGCACTACTATCTATTCTATCCCTAATCATTTCATTTATCTCTTTGGTGTTATATTCTTCTCCAAAATCAAAATTTGCCGGGGGAGTTCCATCTCTGATTGTCTGATCCCATATTGAGAGTATTCGTGTTCCACCGGACCCGTTCTTAAACAAATCATTATATATATCTATTCCGGTATCTACGAATCCAACTATAACACTCTCACCTTTCAATTCGAGTCCCGGAAACTGTGACAGCCTCTCTGCATTAGTCGAATCAATGGCATTGATATCCATTAATCCATATAAATTCGGAATCGCTGAATAAGAATACCCTTGTAACATGCCATTTGTCAGTTCATTGACATTTACATACACACCTGAAAATCTGTCCGATATTCTCTGTTCACATATAAGTTCCACCTCTTCGTCTACTTCAACATTGGCATATTCCGATATCAGGTCAAAATAATTCTCAGAATAAATAACTTCTCTGCATTCAGACATCAACATAAAAATGCTGCCATGTAAAATATAAATCAATCCTTTTTGACCGAAATAAAAATCTTACTCTGGCAGCATTCTCCTCGCCTATTATTATTTATTATATTATCGCTAAGCTATTATTATTCATGTAATAAGCAATTTGCTTTTCATTCATCAGACATCATGCTTTTATATCATAAACTGTCATTATAATATTTATAGCATTGTCATCAGCTGTTTGTAGCATTCATCTGCATATGAAAATCATGTGGTTTCTCCGTTCTCATCTCAATAACAGGTCCACCTTTCTTATCGATGTAATCTCTTGTTATTATAACCCTTCCGATATTATCATCCTTTGGAATCTCATACATAATATCAAGCATAAATTCCTCTATTATGGATCTGAGTGCTCTTGCACCGGTCTTTTTCTCAAGTGCCTTTTCTGCAATCGCCTCGAGTGCACTCTGATCAAATTCAAGTTCAACTTCATCATATTCAAGAAGTTTCTGATACTGTTTGATAATTGCATTTTTTGGCTCGTTCAGTATTTCCATAAGCATTTCTTTTGACAGAGCATCAAGAGTAAATACTATTGGAAGTCTTCCAAGGAACTCAGGTATCATTCCGAATTTTCTTAAATCTTCAAGAATAACATATTTTGCAATATTCTCTTCATCATCGTATTTATCTTTCAAATCTGCCTTGAAACCTATGGACGCCTCTTTATTTAAGCGTTCCTTTATAACATCATCAAGTCCCGGGAAGGCTCCTCCGCAGATGAACAGTATGTTCTTCGTGTCAATTGTTGTGAGAGGAACCATGGCATTTTTGCTGTTTGCTCCAACAGGCACTTCAACTCTGCTTCCTTCAAGAAGTTTCAAAAGTCCCTGCTGTACGGATTCTCCGCTGACATCTCTGCTGTGGGCATTTTGTTTCTTTGCAAGCTTGTCTATCTCATCGATAAATATAATTCCTGTTTCAGCTTTCTCCACATCATTATCGGCAGCAGCCAACAACTTCGATACAACACTTTCGATATCATCACCTATATAGCCTGCCTCTGTAAGTGAAGTTGCATCTGCAATTGCAAGAGGTACATCTAACAATTCTGCCAAAGTTTTTACCAAATATGTTTTTCCTGAACCTGTGGGTCCAATCATGAGCATATTTGATTTTTCTATTACAACGTCTTCTTTTTCACTGTTTGCTACTCTCTTGTAGTGATTATAAACGGCAACAGCCATTACTTTCTTTGCATAATCCTGTCCTATTACGTACTCATCCAGTTTACCTTTTATTATGTGTGGTGCCGGAATCTTATCAATATCAATGGCAGGCTTTGAGTCTTCTTTTTTCTTTTTCAGTTTTTGATTCTTAGGTATAGCATCATTTGAAAAATTGCCGTTTGTTATTATCCTTACATTAGGCGATTTTAATAAATCTCCAAGTCCCAAACTGTCCAAATCCAATCCTCCCATTCCAAAGGTCGAATTGTTCATGGAATCAAAACTCTTTTGCATGCAGTCATGGCAAACATTCATTCCACCAGGCATAGAAATCATTTTGCCTGCTTTGCTTTCAGGTCTTCTGCAAACGTAGCAGACTTTTTCGTAATTATCATCATCCTCATCTTTTTTTGCAAAAAGATTTCCAAAAGGATTTTCAATTACATCACCATCTTCATTATTTGTGTTATCTGTATTGTCTGAATTTTCTACCATTTTATTATTTGCATCAGCATTATCAGAATCATGGGTTACTTCCACTTCTCTAAAATCACCGGTTATATTCTTATCGTTATCTTTCATTGCTTCTCCTTATCAAATACAATTCGTTTCACTATCTATAGTTTTAAAAAACAACATATTTCTGTTTAAAAATGTCGCAACATTCATTATAACACAAATGTTGCGACATTTTAATTAATATTAATTCAGTTATTAAACATACCTTAATCAGTCACCAAACGGATTTGTTTCTATATCCGGCAAGTTTTTATCACTATCCTTGCTGATAAGACTTGACTTACTGAGAGTAACTTTCAGTTCTTTGTCGACGTATTCAGCACCCTCTATTCTTTTTACCTTAACAACAACTTCTTCACCGGCTTTGTAGTAAAGGAGTTTCTCCTGAAGACTCTCCATTGATTCAACAGTCATGCCATCAATTTCAACGATAATGTCTTTTTCTTTCATACCGGCTTTGGCTGCTCCGCCACCTGAAATTACATTCTTAACATATATTCCAACCGGGATACCATAACTCTCAGCTGTTTCTTTTTGAACGTCAAGTCCTTCAATACCAAGAACTCCTCTTTCTTTCTCGTCTACTTTTGTTCTTGTCTGTCTTGACATGAGATTCTCCATAATGTCAGTAGCCTGAGAAATAGGAATTGCAAATCCCATTCCTTCAATACTTGCTGAACCTGAATACTCACTTGAAGAATATTTTGCAACGTTAATTCCTATTACTTTTCCTGTAGAATCAAGCAATGCTCCACCACTGTTTCCACCGTTGATTGCTGCATCTGTCTGAAGAACTACCATCTTTCTGTCATCAACCTGAATTTCTCTGTCTCTTGCACTGATAACACCGGTTGTTACAGACTGTCCATATCCAAGTGCATTACCAATTGCGATAACACCGTCACCTACTTTTAATGCATCTGAATCTCCAAGCTGTGCAATCTTAATTGCATCCATTGTCTCACTGTCAATATCTTCCAAAGGAACTGAAACAATAGCAATATCTGCATTCTCATCAGTAGACTTTGTAACTGCTTCAATCGATTTTCCATTTACAAACTGAATAGATAGTTTGTCAGCGCCCTGAACAACGTGATTATTTGTAACAATAAGAAGTTCATCATCATTCTGCTTTACAATGATTCCTGATCCTGCACCAACCTGCTCATACTGCTGTTTCTGGTCGTTGTTAGAACCATATCCATACATTCCGTAAAGCCAGTCTTCAATACTGCTTCCTGAACTCTCTACAATAGTAGTACTTGTAATAGCTACAATAGATGGCATTACTTCATCAACAACATCTGAAACGTCTGTGATTAATACCTTTCCGTCAGATGCCTGTGCGTTTGAATCAGTTGTTTTTGTATCTTCAATCTTTTTGTATTCTTTTTTTTCTTTCTTTGTTTCATTCTCAGATACAAATGACTTGTTCCTGTATTCATTAAGAGCACTTTGTGATACTACAATCAAACCACCAACAAGAATCAATACACCGGCAACCACTCCAATAACAATAGCAACAACGCCTTTTGTATTTGAAGATTTATTCGGATTGTTGTTTGGATTGCCCTGTGGCACTGCGCTCTTATAATATGGCGTGTAATCATTCTGTGAATTATTGTATCCACCGTTATTTCCGGTATTATTACCTGTATAAACATTTCCTGCATTATTATATGCATTTGACTGTGAATTATCATTTCCTGCATTATTATATGAATTTGACTGTGAATTATTATTTCCTGCATTATTATATGAATTTGACTGTGAATTATTATCAAATGTATTATTTTCTTCAGGAACCGAACTCTCCACATTCGATTCGTTATCAGTACTAAATGCTGAGTTCTCAGTTGAATTTGTCAGGTTGTCAAATGAATCTGTAGTATTTTCTACTGCATTTTCAAAACTGACATTCTCTTCACTTTCAACTGCATTATTGTCAGTCACATTGTCACCATTTTCAACGTCCTTAATTTCTTTTTCCTTATCATCTAACATAGCTCTTTCCTCCTTAAGCAACAAATTTATGAAATATTAAAGTGCTTATTTATTCAATAAGTATTTTCATTTGCTCACATTGTATTTCCAAAATGTGACTCTTTTGTGTTTGTACTGTCAAAAAAAATTGAACTGAACCCAAGACACAATATTTACATTTTTTTAATAAAAATCACTCTTTCCCTTGTCATCATAGTCGAAATTCATATTTTCAACATTTTCACTTGCAGTAGATGTGCTCTCATTTTCTACATCTTCAGTCTTGAATACAGTATCGTCAACATTATCATCTGATCCATCATTGTCAATACCTGTACTGTATTTGATTTCATTGCTGATTTCGTTAACTGTCTCTGTAGGCTCATATTCTTCTTCACCATATAAGAACTTATGCAAAATCTTAACATTTCTGCTAAGTCCCTTGGCCAATACACAATCAGCACCATTTATAGATTTGGTTGTAAGTTTTCTTGGAAATCCGCTACTCTGTCCAAGTGAAAACTTGAAAATAATAGGTAGCATATCAACCATTTCCTCCATGCTGAAACTTGTCTTAATTATCTGATCCTGTCCTTTTGTGCTGGAATTGAGAACTGTATCCATCATCTCCTGCAGTTCTGTCATTCCTGCCTTCTTTGCCTTGTCAACAAGCTTCATTACAACAAGACGCTGTCTTGCCGCTCTTCCGTAATCATCATTTACCCTGTTGCCGGTTTCCGGATCATAGAATGTTGCTTTACGGATTCTACAATATGTTGTGGCCTGCAATCCGTTAAGATGAACATTCTTTCCACTTGATGTAACCTTTGGCGAATACTCACCTGTTGAACTGAGAGTACTCTTCAAATGATGATTAAGCTGTGATACCTCATCATCAGTCAGATTGACTTCAATTCCACCCAGAGAATCAATAATTTCTGCAACTCCCGAGAAATTAACAGTTACATAATCTTTAATCTGCATATCAAGATTCTTATTGATTGTATTAATTGCACCTGCAGCGCCTCCACTACTGTATGCACTGTTCAATTTACTATATCTGTAAGAACCGTCGTTGTTGTATATTCTAAGATAAGTATCTCTGTAAAGTGATACCATATTTACTTCACCGGTTGTGTTGTGAACGCTTACAATTACCATGGAATCACTGTTTGTTCCCTCATCAAAAGTACTGTCCCTTGAATCAATACCAAACATAATAAATTCAGTATATTCACTGGAATAATTGTACTCCATCTCATTCACTTCTATGGCTGAATCGTCAAAATCACTGTCATATATTGAAGAATTGTCAAATTTCTCTTTGGCAAACATATTTATGATGTTTTTTCCAAATGATGACTTCGCCAATGTCTGCATTGCCTGAGTTCTGACAGAAGGAACAAAAACTACAACTCCTAATGCAACAAATATTAATGCAAAAAAGCATTCTATGATAGTCAATATAATCTTTTTTCTTTTTAAAGACCTCAATATTTTAGCTTTAGACTTTGTATTACCCATTATTATCTCCCATTTACTTGCGTATTTATTAAAATCTACGGATTCGTATAAATCCTATGTTTATTAATCTTCATATCCGTTTGGATTATTTTTCTGCCAGTTCCATGAATCACGGCACATTTCCTTAATTCCAAACTTAGCTTTCCAACCCATTTCACTTTCAGCTTTTGAAGGGTCGCAATAACAGGTTGCAATATCTCCGGGCCTTCTGTCCTTTATAACATAAGGAATCTTTATATCATTCGCCTCTTCAAAATTCTTTACAATATCGAGAACACTGTATCCGTGTCCTGTTCCAAGATTATAAATCTTTAATCCTGCATTTTCTTCTATTTTCTTTAATGCCTTAACATGACCGTCTGCCAGGTCTACAACATGGATGTAATCTCTTACCCCTGTTCCATCCGGTGTATCATAGTCATCACCAAACACTCCAAGCTGCTCAAGTTTACCAACTGCAACCTGTGTTATATAAGGCATGAGATTATTTGGTATTCCGTTTGGATTCTCACCCATAATTCCACTCTCATGTGCTCCTATAGGATTGAAGTATCTGAGAAGAATAACATTCCACTCAGGATCAGCCTTCTGCATATCCATCAAAATCTGTTCAAGCATTGACTTTGTCCATCCGTATGGATTTGTGCACTGACCTTTTGGACATTCTTCAGTAATAGGAATCTGAACAGGATCACCATATACAGTAGCTGAAGATGAGAAAATAATATTCTTACATCCGTGATTTCTCATAACATCAACAAGTGTCAATGTTCCGTTAATATTGTTGTTGTAATATTCCCAAGGCTTTGCAACAGACTCACCAACCGCTTTTAATCCGGCAAAGTGAATACAGCTTGTAATATCCTCATTTGTCATTATCTGATTAAGAATATCTCTGTCAAGAATATCTCCCTTATAGAACTTTACTTCTTTTCCCGTAAGTTCCTTTACTCTGTCAAGTGACTTTTCACTTGAATTTGACAAATTATCTAAAACAACAACATCATACCCTGCATTGATAAGTTCAACACATGTGTGGCTTCCGATATAACCGGCACCACCAGTCACTAAAATCTTACCCATATCAATCTCCTTACTTATAAAATTTGATTTTATTCTAATTAATTATCAAAGCACATCTATTTCTTCATTAACCGGAAATGTTATGCTTATTATTTCTTTTCCAATTTAATCTTGACATCATCAAGATTCTCAACTTCAACACTTGAATCAACTTCAGCAGTCGCCTTGACAGTGTGCTTTCCTTCTTCATAAGAACTCAAGGACTCTGTAACTACCTTTATATTATGTTTATTAATCTTATCAAGATCGGTTTTCTTACCTTTCAGTGTAATTACTACACTATCTGAAATCACTGTTCCCTTCATGCCTTCCGGAACATCCGTCAACTTAATGTTAGCTGATGATAACTTAATATCTCGTGTTATATCGTTCTGTTTTACCTTGATAGTGAGAGTCGTAACACCATCTCCCTTAATCCTGGTTCCTGCAGGAAGATATTGCACAAGATCAACCTTTCTCTCAACATCTGCTGTCAATCCTGTAATATCTGCATCATCACCATCTATAGTAATCGATTCGATTCCTTCAACATTCTCCGGTTTTCCACATATTATAATATTGTCCGGCGATGTTTCCACACTGCTGATTTCACAATCGCTTGAAAGTTCACCCTTTAACTTGACATTGAGGGAAACTGATACAAGTTTCAACAGTGTAACTGTAACTTTAGCTTTCTTCTTTGCGAGAACAATGTTACTGCTCTTCTTTATTACATTGCCTTCCTCATCAAGCAAATCAATCTTGTATTTGTCCGTAAAAGATTCCGTTGCTCCGTTCACATCAATAGGTACTATTACGGAATTAATCTTTTCGTGTACTGACTCCGGAGCTGTAATGTCAACTTTATTTTTCGCTACCTTTACTTCACTGATTTCATAATTCTTTTCAACCTGACCGATAATCTTAGTCTCAATACTGTAAGTTTTTGTCAGGACATCTTCTATATCTACTGAAATCTGGTTTACAGACTGTTTTGAAATAGTAACCTTTCTTGCAATGTTACTGTTAGTAATCTCTACTTCAACCGGTATGGAATTGGCAATTGAAAGTTCTGTCATGGATGCCTTAGCTGTAAAACTTGAAGCAGTCAGTTCTTTTATAACAGATCGTCTTCCGGATACAGTAACATTTACATATTGGGAATCATTTATCTCATAAGTCTGATTCATATCTGTTATAACTTCACCATCTATAATCTGGATTGGAACGTTATATATAGTTACTGTCTTTGTTGGATCATTAATATTAACTACTGCCAACCATATTACCGTTGCAAGCAACAAAGCAAACAATTTCAGAAGCCAGTTGTTCGTTATCATCATCCTGATTTTATTCAGATTCGACTTCATTCTGCTCGCCTCCCCTGCTTATTCTGTTTTTGCTTTTCTTTTCCTTTGGAACAGTCTTATTCTGAACTTTTATAAGTTCGTTCTTAAGTATTGCGGCATCGGCATATCTTATTAATTTGCCGTCTGATGCAATTGAAATGCTTCCTGTTTCCTCGGATACAATAATAACCAGACAATCTGTAACTTCTGTCACTCCCACTCCCGCTCTGTGTCTTGTTCCCAAATCCTTGCTGAGGGAAAGACTCTCTGACAGCGGAAGATAACATGTTGCAGAACTGATTCTGTCATTTCTTATTAACACTGCACCATCATGAAGAGGTGTATTATGTTCAAATATATTAATCAATAACTGACTGCTGATATGCGAATCTATCTCGATACCTGTTTCATCATATCTTGACAAATCATTATCTTCTTCAATTACAATCAAAGCTCCTGTTTTTGCTTTTGCAAGTTCAAGAGTCGCTCTGATTATTTCTTCCATGGAGCGGTCTGAAAATCTTCCTCTTTCACTGTCACCGCTCTTAAATATATTCAGAATAATATTTCTGTTTCCAAGATCCTCCAATGCTCTTCTAAGTTCCGGCTGGAAGATAATTACGATAGCAATAATACCAACGCTCAAAGTCTTATTGGCAATCCACAAAATTGTTGAAAGATTAAATACAGCTGCCATAATAAGAAACAGCACAAGAACAATAATCCCCTTAAAGATAACCCAGGCTCTTGTTCTCTTAAACCATAACATAACGTAATATACTATAACTGCAATAATTAACACTTCTATCGCATCACTGATATATACTTTTGGCATGGTGAGATATTTCTCAACAAAATCTCTGATATACTGAACCATTATAGTCATTACGTCACTTCCTTTCTTTAAATTATTTCAGATTATCCTTGCTATGCAATCTGCTTTTTGATTATGTCCTATAGTATTAAAACTCCTAAACATTCTAATTTATTGCATCTTGGGTATTATTTCTTCTATTTTCTATTTTCTATTTTTATTTTTTATTTTCTTTTTTCCTTACTCTTCTCTTTCGTTTTTTCTTTTACTTTCTTTTCTCTCTTTGCATTTATTCTCTTAACATTAATCTGAGGGGCAGTAACATTAATCTTTGGTACTGCTTTTACATAGTAATAATAATCATCATCCTCAAACTGAGTATGCTCTGTTCTGCTGTAATCCAATGAAAAAATAAAAAACTGAATGATAATTGATAAAACTATTGCTACAATTGTGCCAATAACAACAGATACAACCGAAGATTGAGAATTCATCATCATTCCCAACACAATGAATCCAACAAGTTCAAAACTTCCTCCGACAATAATTGCAGTTGTCCAGGCATTATTTACTTTCATTCTCTTTATGAGATAAACAATAAGAATAATTACCGTAAAAATGCCGATGATATAATACATCTCTTTATTCTCCACAAGCATTGACACATAATAATTAATCTGCTTAAGAGGTGTATCAGTTTCCATGTTGTTTATTATTGCTGCATTAATGGAAATAATATAAATCATATAATAAGTTATTGTTCCAAAAGCAACTGCAACAATAGCAATCGGTGTAGCTACCAAACCTACTACAATCGGTATAATGTACGGAATCTTAAGATAAAACATCATAGGTACCATCACTACTGTAATAGCTTCCTTTGGTGTAAATCTGTAATACAGAATAAACATAACCAGCATAATCCCCAGTACCACTCCTGCAAGTGGCATTGACAGCGCGTAAATATTTGCAAGTATAATAATTGCAAGTATCAGTATAACCAGTCCGAATGGTAAAAATGCCGATAAAAATGAAACTGCAAAAATAACTGACGTTGTCTGCAACTTGTCCATGTATCCTATGTGTTTTTTAACAAGAAGCATACATATCAGCACAAGAACAAATTTGAATAATGCAAGCACAAACATCTCGTACTGTGCATATAATCTTTTTAACGTATCTCTGAATTCTAATATATGTGTCACTGTTTACTGCCTCCTACATCTCGTTCTCTAACCGGATATTAGTCTCAGTGTCACTGAGCATCTTTTCGATTTCCATATCCTGAATCTTTTGAAGTTGTCTCAAATTTGAGTGATAGCCTTTCAAACTTCTTCGTATCTTTTTGTACTTATACGCAAAGTAAATATAACTTATTATTAGATATAAAATTACAACAACAACATAAATTGCAACAGCATAAAATACTATGCCGAATATTTTTCCTGTTGTAAGTTTTTTTAGTAATGGTTCACTATTTTGAACTACCCATATTGCAAAGATAATAAAATATGCAATATTAATGTAAACAAAAGAGCTCAAAAGATGCATACCAACATAATCGCTCTTGTAGTATTTTCCTACCGGGATATTCTTTTTTCCTTCACCCTGTTCGTACAGAGCCAACTTAGTCATTAGTATGATTTTTTCATTATTAAGCATACCTGTCTCCCAATTCTGATATATCTGTAAATGATATAATTCTATATAATTATTAATGCATTTTCGTAACTGTATCAGCTAAAAGAAAAGGTCAAATCCAAAAAAAGGTTATAGACCCGCATAATGTAATACATTATACCATATTTCCTTGCGATAAAACAATAGCAAGACTTATTTTTACTTATATTGACAAATTTCTTTAACATTCATACCGTTCGTGGGGTCGATCAATCCGTTTAAGGGGTAAGCCATTGAGATATTAAATAATCTGTTTTAGAATTAAATTAACAAAAGGAGAGGTACTAAAATATAAAGTATTAGGTTCTTTCGAGACAGTGGGGTAGTCAAGAGAGAATATAAAGGGGTTTCTTATATTAAGCAATGGGGGTTGCAAATATATAAGAGTTTTCCCGAGAGGGAACCAGAAGTTTTTCATTACTTCCTTTTTTCTTTATTCATGGAGAAGGCAACAGGGTTTTACATTTCAATCATCAAAAAGAACATCCACAAGGATGTTCTTTTTTTGTTATCCACGGTCGCCAAGCGAAAATCTGTGCTATCGCGATTATAAATAATCGCTGTCGCAGTCGATAACTTACTAAGTAAGTTATCTCATGGCTTGCACAGAGATTTTCACTTGGCGACCGTGTAATCACTGAGAAGTAGCGAAGTGGATTCGAAGTGATTACACAAAGTGGGTATCGAGTAGGAATCAGCCTACTCGATTATCCATAACAAGTCAGATAATAAAAAAGGGATACTGTCTTAACAGCACCCCTTTTCAAATATTTTTATTTTTTTAATAACCCTGACTATTTCACAAGCATATTTTTATACTTAAATGGCTTTTCAACATAATTCTGATCTACAATTTTCAAAATGTCTGTGTATAAGTAATTGTGTGAAGCCTCATTAGGCATAATGTTTCTCTCATATAATTTCTGGGCAATGTCAAAAATCCTATATGTCTTGCAGTTTGTATATACATAAGATCCATCTGCCAATTTGGCGTATGCACGTATTCTCCATTCAGCAGTACGCTCTGACACTGTATTTGTTGCAAAAAGCATTGTCATTGCATAACTTGTTGCAGCTGCCGGTGCATTCGGTATATCAACAATACCGTTTGATGTACTTGCAAAATTCTTTACATTACTGTTTGGGCTTCCAACATATAATTCATTCTCGTTTGCGTAATCTGTCAATGAATAAATAAGTCCTGACTCAACAACTGCCTGTCCGTTGATTGTGCTGTCTACACAATATACCGTTCTCATTCCTTTTGAAATATGGCTGACCTGATATCCAAGAATATCAATTCCACTATAGATTATATCTATAAAATCAGTTGCTCTCATTATTCTGAACCAGTCAACATTTGCAACATATCTCTCTGTAGATGTAGTTACAAATTTGATAAATATTGTATGAACTCCGGCACTTATATTTGTGTCGAACTGAGCAATATGTGTTCCGTATGTTTCCCATGCAGTTGAGTTATTCGGAAGGTTGATTGAAGCAACCTTATTGTTCATGTTATCAACATAGATTTCTGCATTTCCGTTTGCAATCGATTTTGGGCTTGAATAGCAGATTTCCATTCCACCTGCAGCTTCACTGAACACAACATTATCATACTGAAGTACTGTCTGATCTATTACTCCTCCCACATTGTGGCCGCCGCTTGCATTGGAATTATTATCAACAACACCGTTCTGATGCTCTGCAAAGTACTCCGCCTCAATTATGTCAAATGCATCAAATATTCTTGTTGTCGGTTCCTCTGTTGTAGTCTCAGGCGGCTGTGTCTGTGCATCATTGTTAATAAGTTCCAATCCCTTAATTTCAAACTTCAGGTTCTGTGGTGCCTGTCCTAAATCAAAGAATATCTGGGCCTTATCAGCGGATGTAAAATTAAGAGTAATTTCATTTGATCCTGATGCTAATGTAAACAGAGTATCTGTCTGACTGATATCGTCTTTTAATCTCATCTGCTGACTTACTGCCATGTTGGATGTAACCTTGACTTTACATGTGTAAGACTTCTGACTCTCTACAGATAATTCCTTTGTCTTCAACTGAATTCCCCAATCAACTCCGCTGGCTTTGTCAATTAACACCGCAAAGTCATTGTAAGAACCTCCGTCCTTATATTTTCCTGTAGGATCATTTGCCCAGCCTGAAGCAAAATAAACTGACCAGTTATTAAGGTCTGTCCAGTTCTGTCCTGCCTGAACAAATCCATCTGAATTCACTGTTGTAGGATTCTCTGAACCTCCTGCTACTGTAACGCTTGCAGTTGCTCCCGATGTCTCCTGACCGTTAAGTGTTGCAGTAACTTTTACATTGTATGTTCCTGCAGAAAGTCCTGTAATATTGTAACTTCCACAGGCTACTGCCGATAATTTCTTTGTATTATTTACATATACATTATATTTCTGTCCATTATCTATCTGACTCTGAGTCTGTCCCCAAACTACATTGATTGTTCCGTTTGACGGAGATGACGCCTGAAGTCCAATTACTTCTATTGGAGAACTACTGTAATTGTAATTCTGGAGATAATCTTCAAATATAGGTGTCCACCATTCCAAATATCCTGCTGCAGTAGGATGAATGTCATCCGCCATATATCTTTGTTTGTCCGCTGCGCTGATATTTCTCATTTCCTGATTGTTCCACATATCAATCAGACCAATGCCCCATTTGTCCTTTACCGCGTAAATTGCGTTTACCATGTTCTGATAATTACCATTGTTATAGTATGGGTTTGTGTAGAATGTCACAGGACAGTTCCAAGTCTGTTTTGCAAAACATACTATGTACTCAATTGCACCGTAGATTGTAGAAGTATCAAAGTCTGATAAATTGTATGAACTGCTAAGACTTCCGAGCGGTTTGCTCTGTGAAGCATCATTAGTCGACAGCTGACAAATAAAATGATCGCAATGCTGTGATCTGTTGAAATTCTTCAGCATACGCTGAACGTATGATGACGAACCGTTGTCAACAAGTGTAGTTCCGGAAACTGCTTCCTTAACGCTTGTACAATCATTTCTCTGCGCTATATAGTCCGCAAAAGAAACTCCTCCCGCTGCATATCCGTAAGTAACTGATGATCCAAGGAAAAAGAATGTCTTTCCCTTGATGTTAGACAGTGCTGCTGCCTGTGTGTTTTTCGCCGGTACTCCGGAAACAATCAAAACCAATGTAAGTACAATACTAATCAATCTTCCGATCTTTTTGTTAAATTGTAACCCCTTCTTCATTTTTTCCTCCCTCTAAGGTTAAATTAATCCGTGCACGAAGCAAGCCAATGCCGGATATTCATCTGCAAATTCCGCATTCTATCCGATATCATAAGCGCCTCTATTAAATGTGTCAGGCTTTCTCAAGCACAAATCCGTTCAATAATTCCTTATAAATTATAGCTTTTAAAAAGATTTTTATCAATGGAAATATACAACGATATTTACAATAATAAAGCCACAAGATAACTAAATTTGTCGGATACTTCTAATATTGTGGATTTCCATAATCAGGGTTTGCAACCTTCAAAATCGAGTTCAACAGATAGTTGTAACTGTCGTAGGAATTATACTGTCTTCCTGTCATTATTTTATCTGCAATGTCATATACGGAAAAATCGCTGACAGGCGAGTACACATAACTTCCATCACTAAGTTTTGCATATGCTCTGACGTAGTATCTCTCATTAAACTCTGCCGCATTATTCGCAGAAAAACACATTGTCATGGCGTAACATCTTGTATCTTCTGTTTCATATGTACTTCCAATCTGTCTTCCCTTCTCCTCTGTTCCTCTATAGGACTTCACTAAGTTGCTTGTACTTCCTACCACCATTTCATCTTCATTATTTTTGTCTATTTCAAGTGCATAAACAAGCCCTACTTCAGTAACCTCCAATCCACCGTAAGACTGTTTAGTAGTGTAAACAGTTCTAAGACCTTTTCCAAGATAGCTTATCTGGAAGCCTTCAATTATTGGCTCTTTGGATATTATTCCACCTGCTGTCTCTTCCATGTGAGCTGTAATAATCTCGTACCCTTTTCTGTTATTCCATGAAGAATCTACAAGGTTTGCCATAATATTAATCTCTTCTGATGTAATTCCCAAATCACTCTTTTTAAACTTATAATTTATATAATCGGATTGTTCTGTAACTGTAGCCAGACTGTTTACAGTTTCATAACTCCAATCCCCATTGTTTCCTTTGTGGCGATATATGCTTCCGTTTTCAACCAGATATTCAAAGCCTCCGTTTGAATTCAGATAACCTGTCTGATTATTGTTATCACTGTCAATATAAATCTGTGTATTTTCATAACCTGAAACTATAGGTACATTTACATAGATATAATCATTATCCTGCCATGCAGCATAAGCTTCATGAGTATTATTATCTGTATTCGGTTTGGTTGTTTCAGGCTCATTTTTTGTAGTCTGAGGCTCAGCTGTTGTTGTCTGAACTTCCTGTTTTTCATCAATTGTCATATCGCCAAGTTCCAGCCAGCCATTACTGTCCTGATTGGTGTTGGCAAATGAAATGTTCTTTCCTGTGGCAATCGGATTCTTAACTCGTATACACATTTTGTATTGTCCCGGATTCAAATTGGCATTAAAGTTGTAATCAAACTGTTTGTTATTTCCATCTGCAGGAATTGTATTCAAATCCCACGTTGTTGTTCCAACCACAGTAACATTATTTCCACTCTTCAGACCAACCTGTACCGGCCATATATTATGATCGTAGTAAAACGGTGCCTTTCCAATATTTCGCATTTCAACTGAAAGCTGCACATAATCACCCTTATTTACCGAATCAGGGAAATACGCCTTGTCTGTTTGCAAGTCATATCCAAGACTTTTTGCCGCGCTGAGCGCATTAGTGTAGTTTGTTCCTGAATAACTCTTTATGCTCTCATTGAGCATCCATGTTGCATGGGCCTCATTCTGGCATTTTGTCCAATCCTGATAGTCTCCTGATTTTCCTGAAAAAATCTGTCCCTGACTAGGTGGATATATCTCTCCACCGACACATTCAGCACTCCATTTGTTATTTACTCTTGCATTCTTTAATTTCTGCATGAAGCTCCAATCCTGCCCTCCGTTTGACTGAGACAGGGTAGCATACCCAAAGGAATCATCATGGTATCCCACATTATACTTTGTAAAATCTATGCCGTCTTTTGGTTCTCTCACACATATCTTTGTCTTATCAAATGCCGCATCAAACGCATCCAGCACCTCTTTGTAAACTGTGGTGGAAATAGACCAATCCGGCTTACCGTCTGATGTATCTTCATCATACGGCCAGTTGTGCCACTCTCCCCAGAATCCCAATAATCCGATTGTAACAAATCCTATTCTTCCGTCACCATCGTACTGTCTTCCGAATTCTGCTATAAAACTCTGCATTGACTGTCTGAAATATGCATCTTCATAATCAGGAGCATAACCCGAGCCACCCAAATCTGCCGGCTCATTATAGTACTTCATTGTCAGACCGTGATCTTTTACAAACTGTGGCACACCGTTTCCTTCTCCCGGATAATCATAATAAAATCTGAAAACAGACTGATGTCCTCTCGATGCAACATCATTCAGTTCTCTCTCAAGAGCAGACCAGTCAAAGGTATTCATTCCTGTCTGAACCGCACTAACCGGAATATAAAACCACTCCATACTATGTGGAAAATTGAAATTACTGCTCTCTTTGTAGCCAAGCATTCCCTTGAGTGGATTATCAGCATCAGATTCTCCCTTTCCTATAACATGTTCTCTTATGCTGCTTGCAGCTCCCACATCATCAATCTTATCTGTACTTGTTGCCACACTTCCACCAACACTTAACGCTACAGTCATTACTGTAGCAGTCGCCTTTTTGAAAAACTTCTTCATCGTCCTTTCTCCTTTTGTTTTATTTTTTTAATTCATCAAACCACTATCTCAACGGCGCTTCCGCCGGCCTTTGCCTTAGTTACCACAATCTGTCTGTCAATTTTATTCTTAAGTTCTTCCACATGAGAGATTATTCCCACAAGGCATTTGTTTTCCGACAAACTCGCCAATGCTGAATATGCACACTCCAAGGTCTCCGAATCAAGCGTTCCAAAGCCCTCATCTACAAACATTGTATCCACGGATATTCCTCCTGCTGTAGACTGTACTTCATCAGACAATCCAAGAGCCAAAGACAGTGATGCCATAAATGATTCACCTCCGGACAAAGTTCTGACACTTCTCTGAGTTCCATTATAATGATCAATTACTCCCAGATCCAATCCTGTTTGAATCCTGTTATCATCACCGGATTTGAGTCTTATAAGTTCATACTGTTTTGAAGACATTTTCATCAATCGTCTGTTTGCCTTGATGATTATCCTATCAAAGTAAGTTGCCTGAATATATGACTCCAACTTGATTTTGGTTTTTCCTTTTAAGTCTCCACTTGCAGTTTCGCTAAGCACCCTCAGCCATCCTATTTTTTCTTCAACCGCAAGAAGCTGTTCCGACTTTGAGTTAATTCCATCAAGTGCTGACTGGTTCACTTCTATTCTGGTGCATAGACCGGTAATCTCCGTTTCCAAATTCTCTTTTTCCTGAGCAACTATCTCCTTCTCACCAATAAGCGACTCCCCATCAATATCACTGTTTTCTATTCTATCCTTTAATGATGAAATCTCACCCTGAAGTTTTTGTAATTCATCAACCTTGTTTCTGAATTTCTTCTCTGCTTCGCTCTTATTATTCTCTAATTCTATTATTTGGTTCGATAAGTAGTCAACTCTTTCAAGAGCCTTTTCCATCTTTTCAAATCTAAGTGACTTCTTTACCTCTTCCAAATGTTTCAATCTCTCATCAGATTCCGCTTCATTTTTTGCCAGTTCCAATCTGATTGTTTCAATCTCTTTACTTATCACTTTACTCTCTTCTTCTAAAACCGGCAATTCATTTTCTAATTTTTCTTTTTCTTTCCTGTTTGTTTTTTCAACTGTGAGAGCTTTTTTTAATTCAGTCAATTCCCTTCCATTATCTTTCAGGGCACTTTCCAAAAGTTCCTCTATCTTTTCAGTTTCCTTTTCTACTCCAGCATCAGCTTTCTCATCAACCTCTTTTGCTCCTATCAGTTTCTTCGAATCATTCAAAAAATTACTATGTCTTTCTTCGTAAACCGCCAGACACTTTTCCGCTTTTTTGCTCTCTTCCAGCATAGCTGACTGTGCCATCTCCACCTTCAGTTTCATGCTCTTAATCTCATCTTCATTCGGTGCACTCTCAGGCATAGTCGCCGGTGAAGGATGGGTAATTGACCCGCATACCGGGCAGGGCTGCCCTTCTACCAGGTCTTTTGCAATAATGCCTGCCTGAGCATTCAGGAATGCCATCTCCATATGTTTTAATTTTGCATCTTCCTCATTAAATATATCCCTCTTCTCAACAAAAGATTTTTGAGCATTCTTCAATTCATTTTTCGCTTTTTTTGAGTTTTTCCCCGACAGAATCGCTTCTTCTATGAGTGTTGCTTCTTGAGTTTTCTTTTCAATTTCAGAATTAATTCTTTCAATATTAATTCCTGCATCCTGCAACTGCGTCAATCTCGTATTTTTAGTATTATAATCAGCATCATACTTTTCTTTTTTTGCAGTATTATCTACAAGCGCTTTTTCTAATTTTGTCTTCTGTTCTTTGTCATTTTCAACACTCTTCTGAAGTTGCTCCATTATTTCATAATCAGGCATCTTGCTGTTAATAACTGCCATCTCTTCATTTAGTGAAGTAATCTTTTTACTTTCTTTTTTTACCAATTCCAGTTGTTCTTCACGCTTATTCTTTTCGCTTGTCACCTCTTCTAGTTCCTGCTCTTTTTGTATAAGTGACTTTTTATTCAACTCGATTTCCTTGAATTGTCCCAATGCCTTGTTGATAACTTCAAGTTTCTTATCACATTTCTTTTTTTCGTTCTCAACACTTATAAGTTTGTTCTGATCATTGTCGATCAAATTATGAATCAAGCCAATCACGTCTTTTATCAGCATTTCTCCCTTATGAGCTTTTTCAACTTGAATAGCCAGTACATCTTCTTCATCACATTTTATTCCACCAATGTACTGTTCAATATTCATGTTCAGATCTTTTCTTTGCCTTTCAGTGGAGTTATATGCAATAACGAGTTTTTTCTGAACATCATCATATAATTTTGTATTAAAAATTTTTCTGAAAATCTCCTGTCTCTCACTGGTTCCTGCAAGCAACAATTTAAGGAATTCTCCTTGGGCAAGCATTGAAATCTGTGTAAACTGTCCCCTGTCCACTCCAAGCAGTTCTACCACAGTTGCTGTAACTTCAGTTACCCCCGTAACCGGTGTTCCATCGGGCATAATCAGCTCCGCATTAGCTGACTCTGTTGTGTTCTTATTACCTCTTTTTGCTTTGCGCTCGTAACTTGGATTTCGCTTTATTCTGTATATTTTTCCTCTATGGGAGAAAACCAGTTCAACGTACGTAGGAACATCTATAGTTGCATATTTTGAACGCATCATATTACCGTCTCTGTTATTTCCACTCGGCACTCCGTACAGGACAAAACAAATGGCATCAAATATTGTAGTCTTTCCCGCACCTGTATCACCGGTAATAAGATACAATCCGCCATCACCCAACTTTGACATATCCAAATCGACCTCGCCTGCATAGGGTCCAAATGCAGACATTTTAAGATTTATAGGTCTCATACGCTTTCCTCCATTACCTTTTCGAACAAATCACTCATATACTTTTTTTGTATCTCATTCATCGGCTGATTATTCTGTTTTTCAAATAGTTCTTCGAACAGTTCTAACGGTGTCTTGGTATCCACGTCAACAGCTTCTGTAACATCTCTGTTTTCCCTGGTTCTCATATTGTCATATTCGAGATGCATAATATATGGATAAATTATTTTCAGTTTGTTAATTGCATCTGTTATTTCTTCTTCGTCTGTCAATATCACGCTCAGATAATCTTCAGTGTTTGTCCCCTCATAAAACGACTTTCTTGTCACTTCTTCATAGCTACCTTTTATGGTTCTCATATCTCTAAGGGGCGCGAGTTCCACCTCTCTTACAGATACATTTCCTTTTTCTGCAATATCCACCACCGTAACGGATTTGTGATGATTCTCCTCTGACATAGAGTACTTAAGCGGTGTTCCGCAATATCTCACTTCCGGCCTTCCCACACACTGTGGTCCGTGAATATGCCCCAAAGCCACATAATCAAAATCATCAAAAACCGAGCCATCTACACTGTCAAGTCCTCCCACCGACACCTCTTCTGAGTCACATCTTCCTGCTCCTACAACAAACTGATGGGCAACAATAATATTGCGCTTCGTCGTATCAACATCCATATGCTCAACGGCAACCCTGCAGGCATCTGTGTAATCGTGTATCTCCTTATCCGGGAATACGCTTCTTACATGAATCGGCTTAACAAAAGGCAACATATAAATATTCACATCTCCGAATTCATCATTTAAAGTAACCTTATTAACATTGCCATCATACACCGGCGACATATGCACTCCACTATATTCAATAAGTTTTGAAGCAAATGCAAGTTTGACTGCAGAATCATGATTTCCGCTAATTACTAATACCGGTTTGCCTCTCTTTGACAATCTCACAAGAAAATCATCAAAAAGCCTAACCGCTTCATCGCTTGGAGAACTCTTGTCATATACGTCTCCTGCAATAATTATGGCATCAGGCTTTTCCTCATCAATAATATTAAGAATCTTTCGCAAAATATAATCCTGATCTTCCAACATAGAGTATCCGTTTACTCTTTTCCCTATATGCAAATCTGATAAATGTATAAATCTCATATCATTCTTCCTCTCATAGTGACATTCAAGAACGCTCTTTACAATCTTGGTTTCCTAATATCCCCATAACAAATCACTCACCAATTAGTCATTAATGAACTCATAGTAATCCTGTTCACATGAAAACAAAATATATTCTCCTTCAACATATCCCATATAACCTGCTGCTGTATTGTATCCCTTCATAACACCGTTCTCCTCTCTGCATACTTATTTTTTCTTTCTACACTCATAAGTATACAGGAGCATATGGGATAATTTTGGGACTCAATCAAGTTTTTTCATTTAAACGTTTTTTCGAGTTTTTTTCCATTCCCTGTTTCACATACAATATTGGAACACGTACATTGGCAGACAAAATACTAAACAGCATTTCGTCTGCCAAAAAATACTTTCACTTATCATATTATTATTTATCTGAATCAATTCAAGGCTCGCTAGCAAGTCTTGTCGCGCATTTTGCAATCCGCCGGAACTCAAATCAAACTGAGCTGCCGCCTTCTTTAGTGCCTTCTTCTATCATGTCCTTTATCAAGATAATACCTTGTCTTATCTTCGTACATTTCTTTGTCTGCCAAAGCAATGCTCTCCTGGAAATTTCTCGCCTCATCAATCCACTTTCCACCGATAGCCGCTGATACATCCTCATTACAGCTTTGTTTCAGTTTCTCAACTCTTGAGTAGAATTTGTTCTTATCTTTTCCATGAGAAAGAATAACGAACTCATCTCCTCCGATTCGGTAAATATGTGACGGGTTGAAATGTGTTTTCAGCAAATTGGCAATATCCTGAATCAGCATATCTCCTGCCTCGTGCCCCACATTATCATTTCTGCTCTTGAGTCCGTTGATATCAGCAAAAACAACTCCCATAGGCTTTTTGTTATTAAGTTCATCTGACTCAATCATGGCAATATCTCTGTCATATGCTGTTCTGTTTTTCAGCCCTGTCAGCGAATCCACAAAACTGATATTCTCTAACAGCGAAATATATCTGTTTCTTTCAATCTCCGTTACAACAAAAGATGTAACCGCTCTTAACAGCAACATTGACTCAACATTCATTGTAGGATTGTCAACTGAAAGAAAACCTATTCTTTCTTTCTTTATCAGAAGCGGTACTGACATAATACCGTTAATTCCCTGTTCTAACAAAACTCTGTATATATTTTTGTCTTCAATATCTTTTATCGATTTGACATAATATGCGTCATGTTCACCGAAAGCCTTCAGCCATATATCGATTTCAGCCATATCTTTGTCTCTGAAATACTTCTTTTTGTATTCTCCTCCTATGGAATCCCATTCAAAAGTGCAATTTGCTATATTTCTCTCTTTGTCAAACTCCACAACATACGCACATGTTGCACCGTAAAACTTTGCTATTACAGACAGAAGATGTCTGAGTTTGCTCTGTTCATTTTCCTCTGACACAAGGGAATTGACACATTCCAAAAGAATATTCTTAATCTCAAGTTCGTTCGAAAGAGCTCTCCACTGTTCTGCAACATCATCATCCTGCTCTCTCAAAACACCGATTCCTTTATGATCCATGAGATATCTTTCAAACTCCTCTTTTGGAAGAGGTCTTGAAAAATAAAATCCCTGTATGTAATCACATCCCAATTCTTTTAATTTTACAAACTGTGCCTGAGTCTCTACGCCTTCAGCAATGGTCTTCAGTCCCATTCTGTGTGCCATACTAATTACAGAATCGATAACAACGTCTGACTGTTCAATTCTTCTGATAAAACTAATATCCAACTTGACAATATCTAATGGGAACTCATTGAGCATACCAAGAGAAGAATAACCCGATCCAAAATCATCCATCTCTATCTCATACCCTCTTTTCTGAACTTTTTTTACATGTTCAATTATCGTATCAGCATTGCCAGTATAAAGAGACTCTGTAACTTCCATATGTATCATTTTTGGATCAATGGAATATCTTGAAATGGCATCAAGCTGTTTGTCCATCCAACCTTCTTCGTAAAAATCTCTTCTTGAAATATTAATGGAAACCGGAACAACATCAATGCCTTTTTGTTCCCAGTCTACCATATCCTTGCAAACCTGCTCCACAACATATGAATCCAGTCTTGTAATAAATCCGTTCTTCTCAAACAGAGGAATAAACCTGGCCGGTGCCATAAATCCATATTCCGAGTGATTCCATCTTACCAATGCCTCGGCGCCTGAAACCTGTCTCGTCTTGCAATTATGCTTTGGCTGATAATATACTTTAAACTGCCCCTTCTCAAGAGCATCTTCCATGCTGTCCTGAATTCTCTGCTCTGTAATAAGCTGCTCTCTCAGTTCCTCCGTATAATAAGAAATATACTCATTATAAATACCCTTGATGGTTCTAATCGCCCAAAAAGCTCTGTCACAACATGAAATAACTGAAATCTTGCCATCAAGTTTGTCATAAACACCTATCTTGACACTCTGATGTGCAATAGGCGCTTCCTTTACAATTGACTGTATCTTGCTGGAGATAACTCTTGAAGTCAACTGCTCGCTCTTCTCAACCATGATAATAAACTGATCATTGCTATATCTTCCGGCCATCAACGTCATTTCAAGTTCACCAAGGCTCTTTCCAACATAATCTAAAAACTCACTACATCTCTTCTCTCCGTACTGACTGTTAGTAAGTTTTGAATTAACAATATCGATACCAATAAGCATGTACACCTTGCCCGGATTTGCTGAAAGAAGCATCTCCGCATGATGAATAAAAGCCTGCTTTGTGTACAAACCGGTATTTGGTTCCATCATCACCGCTGACAGGGCAGCCGCAGACTCTCTCAAATATATGACATTCTTTACTCTTGCAAGAACAATCCTATTATTATATGGTCGCAAAATAAAATCAACCGCACCAAATTCGAGGCTCTTTTCTTCCTTATCAGCCTCATTATCATCAGTTGTAACTATAATTGGGATAGCAGCAAGTTCCGGAACCTTACATATCTCTTCAAGGAACCAGAAGCAGTCATTCATCTCAACATCAACCATAATAAGGCTGATTATCCTATAGTTATCCTGCATAATTCTAAGAGCAAGTCTGACATCCTGAGCAACAATAACATTGTAATCATCCATAAGTATCTTTTTGCTGATTTCAAGATTCTCAACCTTACTCTCTAATAAAAGAATATTCTTTTTAACTATTAATTCATCGACACTACTCATTCCACTGTCGAAACCACAATTTTTCGCTTCTTCTCCCATACAAAAAATCCCCGCTATTTTCTAAAATCACTGACTTTTATCCCTTTCAAAAAGAAGACAACACAAAGTGAACATTAAACTTTTCACTGTAAATAATCCGATCAAATAAAACGTCTCAAACTGACGTGAGTCCATACGTAAATTGTACCAAATTAGCCTTATATTTTCAATTTTAAAATAATATTTTTTATACGAAAAAAGCACTCTGTCGAGTGCCCTTCTCCGTTGCATTAAATCCCCAACTACAACTATTACCTTCTTGTAAAACCTTTTACTAATTTCAATCACGGCAACCCCACAGCCGCTAAAAAATTAGTCCGTACTTCCTAACCGCCACCCCTAGCAAATTAGGAACAATACATTATTTCCTTCTCTGTACTTTTATTTTATAATGACCTCTTCATATCTTCAACACTCTACCATTCAAACGGTTCAATCGCCCCCTCAAACGGTCATTTCAAATCGTATACTTTGTGAAACGTTCTTACGCAGTTTTCAGAATACTCTGTCGCATTAAGCAAATGTTTTCTTAAAACTGCTGTAGTTTACGTTTCATATATCGTATTTTTTGTGAAATGTGGATTACAGATGCTTTCAAAAATATACATTACAAAGCAATCATCAATCTTTGAATAATGGTGTTGAAAGATATCTGTCTCCGGAATCCGGAAGCAATACCACAATGTTCTTTCCTTTGTTTTCTTCACGTGATGCAAGTATTGTTGCAGCTTTAAGTGCGGCACCTGAAGATATTCCAACCAAGATTCCCTCCGAATGTGCAAATCTTCTTCCTTCAACAAAAGCGTCATCGTTTTCTATTGCAATCACTTCATCATATACATTTATATCCAAAGTATCAGGAATAAATCCTGCTCCAATTCCCTGAATAGCATGAGGTCCCGCCTCTCCTTTTGACAAAACCGGGCTTGTAGCAGGCTCAACAGCAACAACTTTTATCTTTGGATTCTGCTCTTTGAGATACTGACCGATTCCTGTAATTGTTCCTCCTGTTCCCACTCCGGCAACAAATATGTCTACCTCGCCTTCCATTTGTCTGTAGATTTCAGGGCCCGTTGTCTTTTTGTGGGCCGCAGGATTTGCCGGATTCACAAACTGTCCCAATATTACAGCTCCCTCTATTTCATTTTTGAGTTGTTCTGCTTTTTCAATGGCTCCTGTCATTCCTTTTGCGCCTTCTGTAAGTACTATCTCGGCACCATAAGCTCTAAGAAGTGTTCTTCTCTCTTCACTCATTGTTTCAGGCAATGTAAGAATTGCTCTGTATCCTTTTGCAGCAGCAACAGCAGCAAGTCCTATTCCTGTGTTACCGCTTGTCGGCTCTATTATTGTAGCTCCGGGTTTAATAAGGCCTTTGCTTTCCGCATCCTCTATCATTTCAAGTGCAACTCTGTCCTTTGTCGATCCCGCAGGATTCAGATATTCTAATTTTGCATAAATATTTACATTTTGAACACCTGCATCTTTTGAGTATCTTCCCAATTCCAAAATAGGTGTTTCACCAATCAGTTCCAACGCACTTTTCTTTACACCGCTTATATTCTCCATTTAATTTCTCCTTTCTGCTTTTTATTTATCACTTGCCATCTATTTTGTTAATATATTTTACTTGCCAAATTGTTTCTTTCTATTTTGTCAATATATTTTATACGCCAAATTGTTATTTTCTATTTGATTTATTTAATTTCTATTCAAATTTTGCTTTATCAAGGAAGAAATAATTAGCACCGTCCTCAACATATGTATTAAATATTCCCACTACGGTAATATCCTCTCCAAGTTCAGGGTAATCATCAGGATATTTGTAATCTCCCGCCAATTCAAATTCAATTCCCTGCTGGCAACATGCGGTTGCATCAGCAACAACGCAGGAATAATAATTTCTCTTTGTTCCCTCAAATATCGAAAATGTTCCTTCCATTCTGACCTTTTTTCCAAGATACTTGTCAGGACTTCCCATCATATCATATACCTGACCGTACACCATGGAACTGCTGAGTTTTGTCAAATCTATCATTTCAGAATTATTAGAATCATTCATCTCATCTTCACTCAGTTTGCCATCATTTTTTTCAGAATCTCCTTCTTCAGATAAACCCGCATCCTGCTGTCCATCCATTGTATTATCTGTACCTGTCTTGTCATCTGTATCTGAATTGCCATCCGCATTTGACTTATTATCTGTACTTGTCTTGTCATCTGTATCATCTTTATCTGATTTTTTATTATCGCCGGTATTATTTTCAACCTTCTTTTCTTCTATTAACTTATCTACTGTTGAAGTGTTCCCGCATCCTGTAAGGGTGCTGAATGCCAGGCATCCAACAAGCAATATACAATACATCTTTTTCATTTTCTTATTCCTCAAAAATTATATCCTTTACATTTTTTAATAATTCAATAATGCCTCAGCGTTCTTGCTTCAATCCGTCGAAGGCTTATAACTGCGAAGGAGATACTTTCTAACTTCAACCAATGACTCGAAAATACAAGTTGCCTTTTCTCTCATTTCGTCATTTGGTTCAAGTAAATCAGGAACCATTATCGCAGTCATTCCTGCAGCGTATGCAGCTCTTATACCGTTATGTGAATCTTCTATTACCGTACACTCTCCCGGTTGTACTCCAAGTTGCTCTGCTGCCTCAAAAAAAATATCCGGCTCCGGTTTACTCTTTTCGACCATGTCTCCGCCTACAATCACATCAAAATACTCTAATATTCCGGCCATCTTCAGTTCTCTTTTAACTGTTTCACTCTTTGTTGAAGAAGCAACCGCCATAGGTATTCTTTTAGCCTTTAAAAATTCAAGCAATTCATCAATTCCTTTTTTCTTTGGCAGTTTACCACTGTCTACCAGATTTCTCATAGAAACAGATGCCATCTGCTGATATTTTTCAAGCGGAAAATCAGAACCGTATTTTTCTGTAAAAATCTTTTTTGTCATATTGGAGTTCACCCCTATACATTTGAACATTGTATCCTCTAAATCGAGAATACCAAATTCTTTTTCGATAGGTTTCCAACACTCAATATACGCTCTTTCCGAGTCAAATATCACACCATCCATATCAAAAATTACTGCCCTCATACATTCTCCTTTTGCAATTTATTCCAGACTCGATTATAACACATTATTTTTTTCTTTGACACCAATCATTGACATTTTTGCAAATAGATATTATAGTGATATCATAATGATATCACAAAAGGAGGTTTTACTATGAGTAAAGAAAAAAATAACAATGATATTATTGAGAAGGAAATTACAAAGGCAAATGGTATGCCACTGCTATTTTTCAATATTTTTCAGTATGTAGCTTCAGTGGCACTTCTGTTAGGATTCATTTACTGTTTTGCTTACGGAGATGAGCATGCAAGTTCTCTCCATACAGGACTGGGGATTGCAGGACTAATCGCTTTTATTGCACTACTTACATATGCAATTATTTACTCTTGCGGTTTTCATATTATCAAACCTAACGAAGCATTGGTTCTTACACTTTTTGGTAAGTATTACGGCACAATAAAGGAATCAGGATTTTATCACACAAATCCATTTTGTATTGCCGTTAATCCAACCAAAGAAACAGGACTTTCTAATCCTAGCGGAACAGGCGCTTCCATCGTTTTACAGAATAATCCTAACGGAACCAGCTCAGTTAACGTAGCAATGCCTAGCAAAAAAGTTTCAACAAAAATTATGACTTTGCACAATGAGAAGCAGAAAGTAAACGATGTATTAGGAAATCCTATTATTATTGGTGCGGTTGTAATTTGGAAAGTTGTAGATCCTACAAAGGCAGTTCTTAATGTTGATAATTATATGACTTATCTCTCTATTCAGAGCGACTCAACAATAAGAAATATCGCCAAACTCTATCCTTATGATGTAATGGATGAAGATGAGGCCGGAACAGAGGAATCTTTAAGAGGCAGCAGTCAGAAGATTGCGGAGAGTATGCAGGCAGAACTCCAGGAAAAAGTTGTTGATGCAGGAATAGAAATTATGGATGTTAAAATTACTCATCTTTCATATGCTGAAGAAATTGCCGCTGCCATGTTGCAGAGACAGCAGGCTACTGCTATAATTGCCGCAAGACAAAAGATTGTTGAAGGTGCAGTGAGCATGGTTGAGATGGCCATTGACCAACTAAATGAAGATGAAGTGGTTGTTCTTGATGAGGAGAGAAAGGCTGCAATGGTTAGCAATCTGCTTGTAGTATTATGCGGAAACAAGGATGCTCAACCTATTGTTAACAGCGGAAGCATTTATTAAAAGCATTTATTAGAAGCATTTATTAGAAGCATTCTTGAAAAATAAAAAAAGGTGTGATTTAATGCAAAACAAAAAAAATAATAATAATAATAATAATAATGATGATTTAGACAAAAAAGAAAAACAATTGCTAGAGCGTCTTGAAAAACTTGATTTATTAGAAAAAGAGATTAAGGATCGGGAAAAGAAATTAAAAGAAAAAGAGAAATCTAAAAAGCAGATTCTCCTTCGCTTGGCTCCTTCACTGTGGGAAGATATCGCTCAGTGGGCTGAAGAAGATTTCAGATCCATAAACGGTCAGATTGAATATCTTTTGGCTGAATGTGTTAAAAAGCGCAAAAATTCCAATTAATAGCAAAGGTTGCAATTACTCTTCTATTTTCAAATGAATAATTGCAACCTTTATTTGATTTCAAGAACGCCTCAGCGTTCTTGCTGCAAAATGCGCTATTTTTCTATTGCCGGTATTACTATCTCTGAATTTTCTCCATTAATCCTGCAATAAAATAAATACTCCGGCTGATAATAACCCATGGAATCCATTCCATATTTAATTTTAGATGATTTAACTTCAATATCTAAATTATCATTATAATAATCATACTCATCATATACAAACTCGCCATTTTCTATTTTTTTGAAAGCTTCTTTTTCACTTATAGTTTTGTATTTTTTATCTTTATGAGTCTCAACAAGTTTATTTTCAACATAACGAATTTCTCCGTATTCATTATATTCACATCTGATATTTCCAAATAACATTTTATCGTCCAAAACTATTGAATCTGCTTTAAAATAATAATTTCTATCTCCTGAATTTGTAAACTGTGCCTGTACCGGAACATCTACATTTATCTCCTTAAGGTCTTCTATAACCTTTTCTTTTTCATAACCGGTCACATCCACTTTTTCATCATTTGAAGCTTCTGTTTCGTCCCACATGTCATAGTGATTTCCGTCAAATTCCGCAAGAGGATAATAAATATCATATACACCACCGTAATAATCTACGCTGACTAAAATCTGACTTTTTGAAGCCATAAAGAGTGTTTCATCATAATAGTCATTGCGTCCTTCATCAACCTCTCCGCCTAATTTTTCAATGATGTTTTTTCCTTTATTATATGCCTCATCCCTGTTTAGTATCGGAGCCTTATAAACATCCATTTCTACACAATTTTCACTTAATTCATAGGATGCTTTTGCATTTATCAGTTTTGCATCAATCTTTTCAATGCATTCATATTTGCTATATCCAATTCCCTGATGAATGTAAATAGAATAAGCCACCGCCATTGCTGTCAAAGTAGCCAAGACAGGTATTGAAAAAATAACAAATCGAATTATTTCCTTGGTCTCATTTTCCACCTTTTTCACTATCATTTTAAAGGCAAAACATACTTCTACAAAAATACCAAAACCTATTATCGTTCCCAGGGTATTTCCGAACAGATCATCAGCTTCCGCTGTACCAATACCAAAGATAAATTGAATTGATTCAATGAATAATGAAAAACAAAAACCTGCAAGATAAGTTTTCCACCAGACTCTGAATTTTTTTATACCAATTGGAAGCAGTATTCCAAGAGGTATAAACATAACAATATTTAATACTATGTTACGAAAATCAGTTATGTTTCCTCTAATCCAGGCTTCTCTATATGACCAAAACAAAGGACTGATTTTTCTTAGATAAGCTCCATGTCTGTAAAGACATGTTACAATCAATATCCCTAATACGTAACTAACTAATATAGCAATATAACAACTTCTTAAAGCTGATAATGTCTTTTCACCTTTTAATATTTTTTTATAGATCAAAAGATACCCGATAACATATAACATAATAGCAACAATGCATATCAGAATCCCCATCTTAATACAATCTTCTGCCAATCCTCTGATATCATTCAAATATATCATTTTTTCTCACTTTCTTACTCATTCTACATATATTTTTGAAACGTAAACTTCAGCAGTTTTCAGAATAACTCTACTAGTATTCTGCAATCACTTTTGTATTCTTTTAATAAGATTAAAAGACCCAATACCTGCTCTTAAATAATCGTAAGCAAAGTCTTCATAATCAATAAATCTGATTTTCTCTCTCCAGCCATCATGGACACATATCATTCTGTGAACCGTTCTTTCATTATCCTTTTCTCTAAAAATTGCATAACCGCAAACTGTAATAGAGTGATCCACATAGTGTCCTCTTGCAATATTCATTATGACCGGTCGGCCTGCATCTATCTCTCTTTTTACTTCTGTGTCAAAACTCCAGATATACTTGGTCTTCAATACCGTTTTGCAATATCCGTATTCTTTAAATACGCATTTTAGTATTTTTCTTATCTTAAAGAATGGTGTTCCCTTTTTCTCTGTATATCCGTTTTGTTCTGCAATGCTGATTATTTTTTCAAAATTTTTCTTATAATCCTTTGGAATATTGTCATACCCGTTTTTTGCATAGAAAGTAGCAACTCTTGTAATTGCCACAATTGAACAAATACCGTTATCAGAAAAATCACCACACACAAACTCATCCATTGGGATTATCTTTTCTTCGACTTTAACACATTCTTTCTTATATCTGTCTTTAAGGTATTTTTCAGGATCGTATATACTTCCATATCCGTATCCGTCCTGCCCACTATATGATTTCGTACTGAAGTGCTTCATATTTCAATTTTGTTCCTTCATTTATTTCTGCAGGGAGCAACGCTCGTGCAACTATCTTCAAATCATCTGTCTCTACATCAGTTCTTTTTAAGTGAGCATAATCCCCATCAATTGTCACTACTTCATAATACATTAACACGTTCTTAACCTCCTTTTATACACCAGCATCTGTTTCTTTCTCGGTTGACGTTTCTGTTTCTTTCTCAGTTTCCTCAGGAACTTTTGGAACATCATTCATAAAGAATATCATTGCATCCGTAAGAAAATCAGTGTATGAATTTGGATTATAGTAACCTCTGTGCCAAAGGAAAGAATTTCCGTTTACATCAACTATTGGTCTTGCATTTCTAAAATCAGATACTCCTGTAACTTCACTATGCACAGTATATTTTAGATTCAAAGAACTGCCATCATAATTATACAATTCAACATAATCATAACCGTTCTCGTTTCTTGCAACAACGATACTGTTTTCGTCCATAAAAGTTGCACCAAGCTGATATTTAGGGTTCCACAACGGTTCTCCGCCCGTGCAGATATCATAAACTTTGCCACTGTCGTATAATTTATATACGCTGTCTTTTGCAGACTTGCTTGTTGAAAATGTAGTGTATAAAACCTTTGTTTTCTTTGGTTCTGTAACAGCCACATCAAATAATCTCTGAGTTCCTTCAGGCTTTACACCTATTATTGTGCTAAACTTTTTATAATCCACCTCTGTCTTTCCAAGGATAGTTTTCAAATCACCATTGTACAGATTCTCATTTCCAAGATTTAAAAATCCAAGTCTGATATTTGGATCTTCTGAAGTCGGATTTGAGTACATGCATACTCGAACCAGCCCCTCAACAGTTGTTGGAACAAACTTGCAGTAATATTGCATATCTGCAGTAATCAGTATCTTCTCTGCTGTCCAGATAATGCCATCTCTCGATCTTCTGTATGCCCATTTTTTATTATCAACTCGATAGAACAAATAATAATTTTCTTTGTGTTTTAAAATCTGACTGTAACAAGTTTTTCCCGAAGACAGAAGAACAACTTCTTTTGAAAATGAAGAAATATTCTCAGGATTGTCCGATATTCTGATATGAATATCCCTGTCCTCATTATGTCCGCCAGCATAAGCACACATTATTCTCCCATCGTCCATCACAGTGAGTGCAAGTCCGTTATGATCATCAACTTCATTCGCCTGCTTGAGATGAGTTTTCTCAGTTGTCTTAGTTTCATTGTCATAAGCCGCTATTCCACAATAGCCTTCATTGGTTGCATAGCCCCAATATACCCTGTTTAGTTTATTTTTATATGAAACGACCTGCGGATAATACCACCAGCTCCAGATCATGTTATCATTTCCGTATGCGTTGATATTAAGTGGTTCCAACGTCCATCTCGCATACAAAGTCTTTGCACCAATATCAGTAGGTGATATCTGATCAATTCTGTTTACAAACTTATCATCGAGATACCAACCTTCAAAGCTATATCCCTCTCTTGTAGGATTCTTTAATACAGTTCCTTTTCCGTATTTGTAACTTGTCGGATTTGACTTACTGTTAGTACCCCCGTTTAGTTTGTATTTTATAGTAAATGTTTTTTCTTTCCATTTTGAATAGAGAACAACTTTCCCCTTTGTTCCCTTGCCAATACTTTCAACTTTGGTCTTAAACTTACTGTCCTTATACCAGCCTTCAAAATCATTTCCTCGCTTCAAAGGTGAATACAATTTTTTTGAAGAGTTGAATCTGTAACTAATTGGGTTTAAATCGCTGTTTTCTCCACCGTTCAAAACATACTTAACGGCATAAATTTTAGGTTCCCACTTGGCATATATTCTAAGTTTACCTGTTGTATTCTTTTTGATTTTTTTAATCTTAGTCTTGTATTTTTTGTCCTTGTACCAACCTCTGAAAATATATCCGCTTCTAGTTGGCTTAACAAGCTTCATAGTCTTTCCGGAAACGTAATACTTAGGAGCCTTCTTGCTTATCTTCCCGCTTTTTAATTTGTAATCAATCTTATATGTTCTCCCATCTCCTGCCGCATAAACACTGTCACAGACATTTCCAGAGAGAGCTACTGTCAAAAACAGCAGCAGCATCCAGTATATTTTTCTTACAATAAATATATTTTGTTTTCCGTTAAGAGTAATTTCTTTTTTATTAAGAGTAATTTCTTTTCTATTCAATACAATTTCTTTTTTATTCATGTTAACCTCACAAAAGATAAAGAATATTAATCACTGTAAATTCAGTGTAAAGAATACTACAATTTTTAATCAAAGTAAAGGTTTCACCTAGTCGGGAGAATATTTGAAGTTTCAAGTCTCTAGAATTTTTATAGCTTCAAGTCTTAGTTTTTCTATAACTTCATGCCGCGAGTTTTTTTGCTCCTACATCTCTTTTTGAAATATCTCTGTTTCGTATGTATCAACAATTTATTTTTGTTTACATAATTTACTAAAAGTTGTTGGATGATTACATCCTTTTTTAAGAAATCTCTGTTTCGTATGTATCAACAATTTATTTTTGTTTACATAATTCACTAAAAGTTGTTGGATGATTACATCCCTTTTTAAGAAATCTCTGTTTCGTATGTATCAACAATTTATTTTTGTTTACATAACAAATAAAAACTTGCAAAATATATACATACCTTTTTAAGATATTCCCGTTTCGGCTGTAACAACCATCACTTTCAGTTTACATAACAAAGAAAAACTTACAGAATGAATACATACCTTCTTAAAATAGTTCTGAATTGATATGTAATTTCATTAATCACAGTTAATATATCCCATGGTATGTGATATACTCATATTTGATTATATCTTATCCAACATGATCTACTCTTGTTGGACTAAATAATATCCAATATGATCCACTCATATTAATCCAGAAATTGAAAGGAGTTTTACAAAATGAATCATTCAAAAAAAATGCCTAATAAAATATGTGCTTTTGCACTTGCATTTACACTGGGCATACCATATGCAACACCTGTTACTGTTGATTGCGGCGCAGTGGTATTATCTCCGTCAATCACTTACGATTTTGCATCTGATACAGCCGGAAGTGCCACGGGAACTATCACAGTATCACATGTATATTCCGAGGATATCAGATATTTATATTGGGGTGACGGAAATAACAATATTCTAAAAAAAGGGGAGGTTGAATACTCAGCCATCACTTCTGTTTCTGAGAGAACCAATGAACAAAAATATGCTTTCAATTCCAATTACGCTGCAATTCCACAAGGGGCAAAGCAGTTGCTGTTGGAAGACAACTCAGGAAAAATCATCTGCTCATATACCCTTCCGGAGAGTAAATTATTGAATCTTGGAACTCCAAAATATGAGTTTGCGCTTATGAGCGATGTTCACTACAACAGATATCCTAAGGAAGGCTCTGCAATTCCTGAAAACGAAGATATTGCCGTAACAGCTTTTAACAACGCATTGGCATTTGTTTCAAAATCAGGTATTGATTCTGTATTTCTTACAGGTGATTTAAGCAATCAGGGCGAGATCGACTCTTACAACAAGTTCAACAAAGCAATCTCTAATTATCCAAATATGACAGTCTATACATGTATGGGTAACCATGACGTGTCATGGACAAAAAGTGCAACTGCAATGGTTGAACAATTTACAAAGAATGTAAACACCAAAAAGTCAACCGATAATAATGTCAAAGAAATCGCACCTAACAATCTTGACTTTGTATATGAAAAAAACGGTGATTATTTTATTTTCTTAAGCCAGACAAAAGCCATCTATGGAAGCGGCAAATCATTACTCGATGACACTCAGTTAAACTGGCTTGAAAAAATGCTCAACAGATATGCAAACAAGAAAGTCTATCTGTTCTTCCATACTTATCTTTCAAGAAGCGATGCCAATGAAAGAACTGCTGTAGGTAACCTTGAAAATCCGGCAGGATATTTCTATGATTTGACCTATCCTGTTGGCTCTAAAGATGATGTAAGACTCAAATCTTTATTGACAAAATACAGTAATGTAACTTTCTTTTCAGGTCATTCACACTGGGCTCAGGATCAGATTAAGTACAATGCGTCCCTTATGATTGGAACTCTCTCACCTGAAGCTACAGGTGCAACACTTGTTCATATTCCTAGTGTTACCGCTCCAAGAACTATCGAACCAACTTCTACAAAAAGAGATGAAAATGCAGGTGACCGCTCGGAAGGTATTATTGCAACACGTTACGATAATTACACGTTATATACCGGAGTTGATTTCAAAAACGGAAAGTATTTAGGCTACTCTGTTTTCCTGAATGCCGACGGCGAGAAAACTACTCCTGTTCCTGAGTTAAAACTCTCCAATGGAAAAATCAAGAAAATAACAAAGGCTAAAAAAGTATCAAAGAAATCAAAGAAATATAAAGTAACAATCAAATTTGCTAAAATTCAGAATGCAAAAAAATATGAATTACAGTATTCAACAAACAACAAATTCAAGGCATCAAAAACAAAAACTGTTGAGACAAAAAAGACTTCTGTAACCATAAAGAATCTCAAAGCAAAATCAAAGTACTATGTTCGTGTGCGAGCTTATGGTACTCAGTTTGGTGAAAAGATATACGGAAAATGGAGTTCTAAGAAAACTGTTAAGACTCCAAAAAAGTAAAATATTTAAAGTCGAATAATTAATAATTAGATGAAAAAAATGGGAGATGAATTTCGTTAATGAAATTCATCTCCTATTTTTTATTTTACTTTAAAATTATTCATCAATCCAAATCAACTATTGATTTGGAAAGGTCAAATTCTGTCACTGCATAATTGCTGTCTGCAAGTGACAGGATGTCTGTGTAGAGATAATCATGTTTGTCTTTTGATGGCATCAGTTTCTGGCGATATAATCTGTCTGCCACACCGAAGATTGTGTACTCATACGCAGCTGAATATGCATAACTTCCATCTTCTAGTTTTGCATATGCTCTGATTCTCCAGCCTGATGTGTACTCTAAAGGATTCTTTGTTGCAAATAACATTGTCATTGCAAAACTTGATGTCTTTCCTGTAGATGAATAATTTCTCTCAAGTCTTCCGGCTGTTGTGCTCTCAAAACCTGCAACTGAATCGTTGTCACTTCCAACATATAATTCTGATGCTTTTGCATAATCTGTAAGTGAATATACTATTCCTGAACTTACAACTGCTTTGCCGTCGATTTCATCTGCTACTGAGTAAACTGTTCTCATACCTTTTGAAATTGCACTAATCTGATAGCCGTTGATTTCTATTCCATCAGATACTTCAATGTCCTCTTCTGCCTGTTCATCAATAACATAAACTTTAAGATTATCAAGATCAAGCTGTCCGTTTGCAAATCCGTCAATTCCAAATGACTGTCCGATAAGTGATGTTGTATCGTTTGCTCTGAAAGGATATCCCTCTGCCACAAGTACATCATTCATGTAAACATCGTATGTCTTTGCGTCCATATCAAGTATTGCTTTGAAATTGTTCCATGTATTGTAATCGTAATCTGCAATCTTTTGAGTTGAAGATCCTGACTGTTTTAATATTACTCTGTGAGCTGAACTTGCATTGTCAAATGCCATTGTTGTTGCAGCACTGTCTGACTGGCTCTTTGCAATGTTGAGATTTGCATATCTCACATCATTTATTCTGGCCTGATATTCGATAACAACTTTCTTATCACCATTTACCTTTGTGTTTCCAACATATGGGTAGAACAGATTTACATGTCCTGCCTGGTCTGATGTTGAAAGACGAAGGAATTTGTTTCCATTTTCTTCTGCGATTGTTGCCACACCACCGTTGTCAACTGTAACTGCCTTTATTCCGTATGGGAAATAATTTCCCTTAACATCATGCTCAAAGTCTCTGTACAAATTATAAACCTGTTTGTTATTTCCTACTGTAACAAGTGAGTTGTCCAAATTCTTCTTTGCCTGTGCAATTGTCGCTTCAAGTTCTTCTGCCTTCTCTTCTGTGAGTGTTCCCTTATTTGCCTCGGTATTTGCTGTACTTAAAGCGTTAATAAGATTTACATACATCTGTGTGCTGTAGCATCCAACTGTCTCTCCAAGTGGATATGACATGCCAAATACTTCACTCTGCATAGCAGCAACTTTTGTTTTCATTGTCTGGGCATTGTTTGCTTCATTTGTATCAATAACCTTGACACTGAAATTGTCATAATCCATCATACCATTTGCAAATCCGTCAATTCCGATAAGGTGACCTACAAGATTTGAACCTGTGGCATCTCTGAATGTAAAGTTGTCAGCTACCAATACACCATTGATATAAGCACTGTATGATGAGCCGGCACAGTTTCCAATCAGTTTGAATTTGTACCATTTGCCTGACTCAAACTTCTGAACTGAAGTCTTTGTTCCTGCATTCTGAATCTTGATATCTGCTGACTGATTTGTATTGTCAAACGCAGCTACCATTGCATATTTATCGAGGTCATTTCTAATCATTGCAGCATTTGCATACTGGAATGTTCCTGTAAATCTGGCGTCAAATTCTATCTCAACTCTGTGATTTGCATCTGAAAATACAGTTCCGTTAAACGGAAGGAATAAGTTTGCCTTTCCTGCTGTAGAACTTGTTGTAAGTCTTAAGAACTTATTGTCATTTTCTTCTGCCACCACTGCATTAGCACCGTTAGTAAGAGCCATTACCTCAAATCCGTATGGTGTCTTTGCAAGTTCATCATACTGGAAATCTCTGAATGCATTGTAGTGTGAGAACACACCGTCAAGCACCTGTGAATCTTTGAGTGCCTGCTCTGCACTTTCAAGTTTTGTAAGCATTGTCTGTGCACTTGAATCTGTTACATTTCCACCGTAAGCCATAACTTCTGCCTGTCCTAAAACATCTTTGTACCAGTTGTAAGCTGCCTTGTCATAACATCCAAGATCTGTTCCAAGTGGATATGATGTGCTGTCAAATGCACTTCTCTTTTCTGCAATTGTCTGAGCAAATGTACTCTTTGCCGCTGTTCCTGCTCTTGATGAAACTGAAAAACTGCTGTCTGTAGGTGTCTCAGTTCCTGTTGTAAGATAAATCTTATCAACCATATTTCCGTCCTCTCTTACCCAAAGAGAGAAGAGATGCTGTTTTGCTGTTGTGACATCAAGTGTTGCCACTTTCTGCCAGTACCATTTTTCATCTTTGCTGTCGCTGTGGAATCCACCGCTTCCGGTAAACTGTCCGTCAACATATGTATTGTCCAGTCCGCCTCTGATTGAATCTGAAGCATTGTCAACAAATCTCCAGCGAAGCCATACATTGTATGTACCTGTTGTGCTGAAATTAATTCTGTAACTGAGTTCCGGAGCGTACTGTGGGAACTGCGCTGCTGTTGACCATCCTGAACCTTTGTCCGGCATTCTCATTGCAAGACCTGTGTCTGACTGTGTGAGTCTCCACTCATTTGGAAGTTTTCCGCTAACCTCTGATGCAATGTTCTTCTTAGATACTGTGTAAGCTGCCATATCAGATGTAATCTGACTCTTTGACAGGAGTACATTTTCCATTGCATACTCTGCTTCAATTCCGACTTTTCCGGCACTCTCAACAAATGGTCCGCTTCCCCATCCTGCCATAACATTCTTTTCTGAAAGTTTCTTTGACTCTCTTGAGCCCGGATTTACACTTGTCTTAAATGTTGTTTTGTATGCACTGTTGTAACTCTCATCAGGTCCGTTTGCACTGTCTTTAACAGTTCCGTTTGTGTAAATTACCATCTTGTCGATAGCGATATAATTATCAACCATCCAAATCTTTAAGGTATGTTTTCCAGAAGAAAGATTTGGCAATGCAACTACATGTTTTTCAATCTGTCCAAAGAGATTCTTTACCCACTGCTTGTTCTGGTTGCTTGTTGTTCCCTCATCAACTGCTGTAGATGAAATCACAACAGGTGACTGACCGTCAATGGAATATGCAAATCTAATCTTTCCGTTTGGTATTGCGTTCATTGTTGGCAACCTGTAAATCTCAAGTGGAAATGCTCCTTCTGATGTCAGATAGAAATCATAACTTAAGGATGGTGAAGTTGATGAATTCACATTACTGATTCCTGTCTCAGTAAGGGATGGATCAACCACCTGCATCATGTCACCTGAAAAACCTCTTCCTGCATTTGTAAGTTTCTTCCATTTGATGTTTCCTGCATCTGCCTTTGCTGTGTAATGTTCTGCCTCCATAGCAACATAACCGTCTGCTTCAACGTAGCAATTTGTGATTCCTGCTGCAAGGTCTGAAATATTTACTTTTACTTTCTTAACTACATCGCCTGATGTAATTGTGATAATCGCACTCTTTCCGGCTGCTTTTGTAAAATTATTAATTGTAACGAAAATTCTCTGTTCGTCATTTACAGTTCCTGAAGTCTTTGTGAGGGATACAAAATCCTGATCACAGGTTGCATTCCACGAAATACTTCCTGCACCTTTGTTGAAAATATCAATGAACTTTCCGTCATTTCCGTATCTGTTAAATGTAAGATGCGATGTCTTATTTACAGGCATCTCTTCACCCTGAACTACAACTCCCATCTCTGCTTTTCCAAGAATCAGCGCAGGATTTGTCTCTGGCAACTGACTTGTTACAGGTGGTGAGTAAACCTCAGGGTCAATAAGTCCTTCCCATTTTTTGTTTGAAATTGTACTGTAATATGCTATCTCAGATTTTCTCTGTTTTTCTGTTGCAATGGAAATATCCGAGAAGTTCTGGGCAGAAGCCATACGTCCCTGATCATATGCCAGAGTACTCTTGTCTGCATAGTAGAACATTTTGTTTGTCAGATATACCCAGTTAATCTTACACTGTACCAGTTCATAAAATGCTGTCTTCATGGCCGTTGTGGACATACTGTTTGCAACTGCATTTGCCCTGTCATAAAGATCCTGCCACATCTGCATTCTCTTATCCCACTCGTTGTAATATGTCTGATCAAAGAGATCCAGTCTCATATGCTCTGTCTTTCTGATGTTTGAGTGGTGGTAGAATGTTGTGAGAATGTCAGCAATTTCATTCTGTGTTGCCTCGCTGATTGTGCTTCCAAAGTTTCTCTTCATCCACTCTTTTGAGAAGCCTGCTGAATCTTTTGTATATTTGTCAACGTCCCAACCGCATCTGATAAAGTAATCCATCTCACCTTCTGCAGGCTTGATATCTCCTACGTTGAGTACCCAGATGTTTCTGATTCCCGTATCCCAACATTTGCTCATTTCTTCACCGATAACGCTTAACGGAATTGAACTCATCCACATGTAACTCTGATTTGCCGGTGCCCAGTATGATGCGTGATAATACATACCCCCCTGAGCCATGGCTCTGTCACGATCTGTTGGTGTACGTCTAACCATTCCGTGGTTATCATCACACCAGATTACTGTCATATCTGACGGTAATGTAAACTGATCATTGTTATATAACTGCAGAACTTCCTTATATGGAAGAATTGCTTTACAAGCCTTATTGGCTTTTTCTGTTCCTACTATCTCCTTGAGGGTATTTAACTGCTCTGCAATAATCTCTGATAAGAGACCTGCCTTTCTTCCCTCTGTTGTTGTTCCGTATTTATCCCATTTTGAATCGCTTAAGTTTGCTGTGTTGAAAGGTTCATCACCTGTTCCTCTCATACCGAAAAGCCACTGTACTTCCGAATCTTTGTGCTTGTTAATGCTGTCTCTCCAGAAAGCTTTTACCGCTTCAGGATTAACTGTGTAATCGTATGTCAGTGAATCTGCACTGATTCCCATCTGTGAGGCATATTTCTTTTTAAATGTTCCCCACTCATCACCTGCCGAAATGGTCTTTCTCATTACCACTCCGTACTGTCTTAAAACCTGTCCGTTCTCTTCGATATTATCAAATGCATTTACGTGCATTGCAGGCCAGATGTAATTTCCTTTAAGTCTCAATATCAATTCAAAAATCTTTGCGTACAACTGTGGTCCCATTTTTCCTGTACCACCGTTTGCAGGATTGAATTTGTTCACACACCATGCCCCAAGTTTTTCCTCATCATTAATGAATATACCTCTGTATTTTACATCAGGCATATCTGTGATTGATGTGCCCTGCGGCATGTACACGTTAGTCTTTGTCTGAATCGGAACATCAGCAAAGTAATACCATGGAGATACCCCCATCTGTTCCGACACTTCATATGTTCCAAATATTGCACCTCTGTTGTCAGAACCTGCAATGACCATTGTGTTCTTATCAACAACTTTGATGAGATATGCCTCCCACTTATTCCTGATAGAGTTTACTTCTGAAGTCGTAATCTTTCCACTTGAAATAAGTGACTTTATCTGTGCACTCTTATCAAGTGTTCCGATAATCACAACAGGTCCGCTTGGAAGTGATGACGCATTACTGATTGTAGGAGTTTTTCCGGTAACTCTCTTTACGTCATCTCTGAAATCATTTACTACTCTTGTAACAGGTGTCTCTTCCGATGAATCCACCCAGAGAGTAGCTGTGGTACTTCCTGACACAATTGGAAAATCATTGGAATTTCCGCTTGTGGTCACATCAGCATTTGTCTGTGCAGGGCTTAACTGTATCAGTCCGGTCACCATAGTTAAAGCCATGACAAACGACAATATTCTTTTTATATATCCGTTCATATTATCCTCCGATTTATTTGTAAAACACCTTCGCTCTTTTTAGCGTATGGCCATCCTTTCCTAGTTGTATGGATTTAAAATAGTATCTCCCCATTTGTACTCTACGCTTGCGAAATCAGGATCAACTGTCTTTAAAATTGTGTTATATAGATAATTGTGTGCTTCCTCTGTATTCATAAGTACATCATTGTACAATTTCTTTGCAATCTTAAATACTGAGAAGTCACGTGTCTTACTGTACACATATGTTCCGTCTTCAAGAACTGCATAAGCTCTGACTTTGTACATTGCCGCGTAAGCTGTCTTGTTAGCAGCTCCATAGCTCATTGTCATTTTGAAATATGTAGCTGTATCTGACTGTCCAAGCTTATACTGACTTATTCCATTGGCTGTGGAATCATATGCTCTAATAAACTCATTATCTGTTCTCACATACATATCTCCACTTGTAATATTGCTGTTAATATCATCGTAACTGCTAAGACCGAAGACCATTCCTGTCTTAACAACATTCTTACCGTTAATTGTAGGCTCAACCTGAGCGCTTACTCTTGTTCCTCCAAAAATAGTGCTAATCTGGAATCCCAAAACACTCACTTTCTCAGAAGTGTTTATTCCGTCTTCATCAACAGTAATATCATTCTGCGGTTTTGTTGTCGGAGCCTCTGTTGTAGGTGCCTCTGTCGTAGGTGCAACTGTTGGAGCCTCTGTTGTAGGTGCAACCGTTGTCTCCACAGCAGCACTTAAATCAACTAACGAGAAGTTTGTAAACTTAAGTGTTGTACCGGCATTTATTCCTGAAGCAAGTTCAAAAAGAATCTTTGCCCTGCTGTCTGTAGCTGTAAATGTTCCTGTGATTGTGTTGTCACCGGATGTGATGTTCGTTGTATCTTCCTTGAGTCTTGATACATCTTCTTTACTGATAATGCTTCCTGCAGAAGTTGAGTTAACTTTGATTGTGTATCTGTACTCATGTCCGCTTATTACAGGCTGATTATCAAGGGCTACCTGAATACCCCACTGAGCTTTGTTATTTGCTGTAATATTTACAGTAAATTTATCCGCTGTTGTTCCACCGATATATGTTCCGTTAGAACCGTTCCAGCTTCCGAAATAATATGACCATGCACCAAGATTGATCCATGTATCATCTGAAGAAACCTGAACGTTTGTTGGATCTTCGAATACTTCATCACCTGACATCGGAACTAACTGCCATAACTGATAGTCACTGTTCATGTATCTCTTCTGCTCTACATATCCGCTTCCACCTACTATTTCAGTTGTATCTGTAAGTGCAAGCAAACTTGCTTTATTTACAATTCTGTACTTTCCGTCACCCATGTGCTCAAATCTGAATTTCTGTGATGGCGAACCGTTTGATGTATAGAGCTGGTAACTTACATTTCTCTCTTTTGATCCTGAAGGATCGTCAAATACTTTTGACTCTGCACATCTAGGAATGATATTGAACCATTTATCAGAATTGCTCTTAAATCTGAATCTCTGAGCAATTGTGTTATTGTCTGCATAAGTCTGAATCTTTGTTCCGTTTGCATCAGATTTATTTGGGATATCCATTACCTTACCTGTTCCCACATTTACAATCTTGTAATAGTTTGTTGTGTTAACAGGAGGATTGTAGGTTTTGGACGGACGTGATACTGAAACACCCTGATCGATAGGCTCACCAAAGAAAGGATAGCCGTTGTCTGTCCATGTAAATCTCTGAGCTCTGATTGCTCTTGTCCATTTGCTTCCGCTGTATCTTGCACAGTGGTAGATAATCCAGTTTTCTGTTCCGTCAACTGACTTTACAAATGTATTATGTCCCGGGGCAAATGTATATTCTGTTCCCTTGAATACAGGTCCGTCACTCTTAGCCCATGAAGATGCATTTAAGAGATTACCGTCTGTACATGTGATTCTTCCAAGACAGTAACTGTCTGTAAAACTTGCTGCAGCAGAATAAATAATGTGAACCTTGCTTCCGTTAATAAGAACTTCCGGTCCCTCTGCTATAGATGAACCGCCGGATTTTTCCCATGTGTTTGTAGGCTGACATATACATACTCTCTGTGTTGATAAGGTCCATGGGTTGCTCATTTTTGCAATGTAAAGATTCTGCACATTTCCTCCTGTGGAATCTCCCCAGCCTGACCACACAAAATAATTCTCATTGTTGTATGTAAATGCTGTTCCGTCAATTGCCCAACGGTCATTAGATGTGTCATAGATTTTTCCCATAAAAGTCCAGTCTCCATCCAATGGGTTATCGGCATTTGTTCCACCCTGAAGTACATACATTCTGTGGTTTGCATTGGTTCCGTCATCTGCACAGAAATATACATACCAGCGTCCACTTAACCACACGAGTTCAGGTGCCCATACTTCCTTGCTGTACATTCCTGAATCCGGTGGTGTAAATGCCACAACAGTGGTACCAAATGATCCCATATTCTCGAGACTGCTAAGTTCTGCGATTTTTACTGTATTGCCTGCACCTGCAAAACAATAGTAGTATTTTCCTCCGGCAAGAACCATGGACGGATCCGCGCCGTCAGTCTTTACCGGCTGATTAAAGTAATAATCATTTGCCAGCTTTGTAATCTTCCAAAGCTGTCTGCTGTCACTTGAGACAGCCTGCTGCCTTACTGTAATGTCTTTCTCCTCATCTGTGGAGCCCTTTTCATTACACATATCAGTAAGTGCCATTCCGCTCTTTTTGTTAATAATCTTGAAGTTCCCCTCGCCGTCAGGCTCAAGCTTAAACTTCTGCGCATCAGTACTGTTCTTTGTGTAGATCTGATACTGGGTTCCTGCAGACATACTGCTTGAAGGATTATCAATAACTCTTGTCGGTGCAACCTTTGGAACAATGTAATAATAATCCTCTCCCGCTACTTTTTCGAATGAAAATTTTTCTGCATCTTTGTTGTTAATCGTCCATGTGTGCAGAGGATTTTTGTCCTCATCTTTTCCACTTGGAATGTCGATCATTCTTCCGGTACACACATTGGTAATGTTGTAATAGGTACTCTCCTGAACAGGAGCTGATGCCGCAAGGGCGCAGTGATTCCGGTACTTAGCAAATCCATCAGACAATGGAACGACCGTAATTGCCAGTACCAGACAGAAACTGATTAATTTTGTCCGTTTCATGATAACAATTCTCCTTTTGAATTAAAATACTGTTAATATTAAAATTCCCCTTCTAGTTCTGATTGTACATTTCCTTAAACCAGATGTAAATTGAACTCTTTCAACAGAGTTCTTTTTTACCAAAACTCGCCAATCACAGACAAAAATAACAAGAATATACAATTTTTATAGAGAATTGTTCAATTTATTGAATCGTTTCATTACATTTCGTAAGAAATATCTTCCGTTATGTCTTCCTAAATGTCTTCATAAATGTCTTCATAAGAAATCTTCATTCCTTCGTCCACAGTAACTTCAATCACCCAGGTTTCAGTAGGGCATATTGGTGACCTTCCGGTAATTATGGCCTGTGCTTTTCCCGTTCTTAACGGATACAGCGTAAAAATAACATTATATCCTGACCCACACATTTCTTCATGTTTTTCATTCATATAATGTCTTCTTGAATACCAGGTAAAAATTCCAGGATTTTTAATTTCAAATGTGTACTCAGGGCCTCCGCCATCGAAGGAATCATAAACTAATTTAACCGTACTGTTTTCCTTTTCCATTGCATATTTAAAATAATTTCTTATATCGTTAAATATTTTATTTTCTTTTATTTCACCTGTATCTGTCGAATAAGACCTCAACCTTTTTCCTTCATAGATAATACTTATAATTTCTTTATTTGCCACAACAAAAGATTCCGCAGAGGATTCCACATCATTTACAATATTGTAATCTTCATCTGTTTCACACCACATTTCCTCATCAATATCCCTGAAAAAGATATCCAAATTGGAGAGTATTTCAATTGGTTTTTCAAATATTTCACAGTCAGCTGCCATATTCTTAATATCGACTTTTACCTTTTCCAGAATCGCCATGCTGTCATTTTTTCTGTACAACTTATAAATAATATTTTCCGACGAATCGTAGAAACTGCACTCTTCAACTCTTTTATGCATTTTTCCACCTCATTTCATTCAATTCAATATTAATCTCCGATACTTATTTATATAGTTATATATTATCATTTATTCATCCGGATGAAAATGTCAGGAGACAACTTATAAAACATCAATTTCACATTAAAAAGTTCGGTGGATTTTTCCTATGATTTGTCTTATAATATTTTGTATGAGACAAGCCGTTTCAGCACTATGATAAGCACTCTGTGTTTTCATTTTGTATGAACGGTTTTCAATTGAATATCAGGTTATTTTTTATCATTTGTAGCTTTAATCGGATTTATGGATGTGCCAATCGCACTTCATATATAGGTAACATTTTAACAACGAAGATACAGATTCTTATTTGACAGATTTATTTCTTCAATAGAATTTTTATCTTCACCAAAAAACTTATTGCTTTACTATGCAAATGGAAAGGAGCTCTATATGAGAAAAAAAGCACTATGTTTGTTAATGGCAGCATTCGTTACAGTTAGCATGATTACACCATCTTTTGACGTTTCTGCCGCTGCGAAAGTTAAACTTTCAAAGAAAAAAGTTACATTAAAAGTAGGTGAAAAAACTACTCTTACTGTAAAAAAAGGAAAGAAAAAAGTTAAAGGGGTTAAATGGAGCACAACTAACAAAAAAGTAGCTACTGTTAAATCAGGAAAAGTTACTGCAAAGGCTGCAGGTTCTACAACTATCGTTGCCAAGTATAAGGCTGGCAAGAAGAGTAAATCTCTCAAATGCAAAGTTACTGTAACAGCTGCAAACAAAAACAACGTTGCAAGTAATACAAGCACAAATCAGACTGCTTCTTCACAGAACAGCAATCAGACAAGCAGCAATAATCAGACAGCTAACAACAATCAGGCCGGCAACAACAATCAGCAAGGTAACAACAATCAGCAAGGTAACAACAATCAGCAAGGTAACAACAATCAGCAAGGTAATAACACTCCATCAGTTCAGGAACCTACAGATCCAACAGTTGTTTGGACAACTACAGAAGAACCTTATGACGGATTATTCTCTGCAGTAAACGGCAAAGGTGAAACTGAGAATTTCCCTATTCAGTTACTCAGAAAATATGTAAGTTTCAATCCTTGGCCTACAACTACTGCCCAGGTTGAATATGTAATCAAGAATTGTAATGATCCATACGTTATCGCAGCATTATATGTTGTTGCACTTGATAACATGGAGAAACCTGACAGTTTAAGTGATAATACCAACAAAGTATTTGATATGCTCAATGCTTTACAGACAGGTGCCGGCGCAATTTCAGGTGATAAGTACTTACTTAACAATTTTGCAAAGCAGCACATTAATGAATACTGGGGCAAGAAAGGATCAAACGGTGTAGATTACATTCCTATACATGAATTCGCATCACGTACTTTCTTAAAGGGTGCAAAAGACACAAACAATTATACTCCTGACGGTGGCATGGATGACAAGACAAAATGGCAGATTATCATTGATCAGTACCCATACTGCTTCGATCAGGATAACGAGAATTACGCAGATAAGAAATGGATTACATTATGTCCAAGAAGATTTACCTACGAACAGGAAGTAGAAAATGGTCCTTTAGTAGAAAAAGAGCACAGCCAGGTTCTTAGAATCGGCTTCAGATGGAACGGTGGAAAATCAGTATGGCTTCCAACAGATTACGCAAAAATCAATACAGATCCGGGACAGTCTGCACTTGAACCATACAACGTTCAGGCTTCTATCCTGTTCTCTAACGACTACAGAGCACCACAGGTTAGTCAGGGATGGTAATCAGGATTAATTCAAGAAATTATTTCAGAGATTGGATTAAAGAGATTAATTAAAGGTTAGCTAAAAATCAACCGATATTTTAATACAAAGAACAGGACAGTTACACTTTAGTGCAACTGTCCTGTTTTATTTTTTCTTATTAACTTAGCAATAACTTTTCTGCATACATCTACCGGTATCATAGTGAATGCCAACAACACTACCATTGCCCATCCTTCAACTCCAAACGGAGTACAACTAAACATACGTCCAATGGCTTTGAATATTGGTAAAGGTATTAAAGCTGCATTTACAATAAACGCCTGCACAAAAATTATGGCAAAGAACATCTTTATAAATCCCGGGTTCTCATTGAGTCTCATAAAAATACCAAGACCTTCATCTCTGACATTAAATCCGTTGAACAATGCTGCTATAATAAATAATACAAAATATCCTGTCAGCAATTTATTCTCGCTTCCATCAAAGAACTGATTTTTAAATATTGGATTCCTCAAAAATACAAAACTTATAAATGTAAGCCATAACCCCATAAGAACAATCTGTACCAACATTCTCTTGCTTACAATACTCTCATCTCTTCTTATTGGTTTTGCCCGCATGTATTTTTCAAGTGCAGGTTCATTTCCTAACATTATTGCACCAAGACCATCCATTACCAGATTGACAAACAACAGATGTGTCACCTTAAGTGGCGGATTATCAAGTCCGATAAACGGAGCAAGCGAACTAACAAGTACTGCAGCTACGTTAATTACAAGCTGGAATTTGCAAAACTTTAAAATATTACGGTAAATAGTTCTTCCATACCATATTGCATCCTTCAGGGATTTGAAATTATCATCCAGAATAACTATTTTACCGGCTTCTTTTGCTGCTTCAGTTCCACTTCCCATAGCAAAACCAACATCTGCTCTCTTTAGTGCCGGCGAATCATTTACACCATCTCCGGTCATTCCGACTACCAAATTCATTTCCTGACAAATTCTTACCATTCTCGATTTGTCTGTTGGTAGTGCTCTTGCAATTACTCGTATATGCGAAAGAATATTCTTAATCTCATCATCCGACATCTCATTGAGCTGCGTGGAAGAAAGAGCCATATCATCACTGTTCTTCAAAAGACCTGCATCTTTTGCGATTGCCACTGCCGTCTCAAGTCTGTCACCTGTAATCATTACAACCTGAATACCTGCGTTTTGAACCTCTTCAATTGCTTCAATTGCTTCAGGTCTGACCTCATCACGAATTCCAACCAAACCGATTATTACAATATCATCATTAATACTATCCTCAACAAGTTCATTTTCTGAATATCCAAACGCCAAAACCCTCATTTCTTTTTGAGCTAACATATTGATTTTAACGTCCAGAGCTTCTCTGTCAATATAATGTATTTTGCCATCCGCATCCAGATATTTTTTTGCTTTGGCAAGCAGTCTCTCAGGCGCACCCTTATAAAACGTCTTTCCTATACTGTCAATTCTTGCCTGGCTGAATTTGTTTGCGGAGTTAAATCCCTGTGAATCGATCACAATATATTCACTATTCTCAGCAACGCTCCTGTATGTGTTTTCACCCATGAACTTGATAATGGCCTGATCCGTGGCATTACCGCCAATAACTCTGTGATTTGCATCAAACATAGACTGTGAATTCTTGACACAAGCCAAATTAAGAAGTCCTTTTAAAGTGGTGTACTTTTCAAGTTTTGAAAGATTGATTGATCTGCCATCTGCAGTAAAAAAATCTACAACTTCAAGCATACCTTTTGTAATGGTCCCCGTCTTATCACTAAACAAAATATTGAGAGAACCGGCAGTCTCGATACCTTCTGCTTTCCTTACTAAAACATTATGATCAAGCATCTTGCTTGTATTCTGCATCAGCACTATGGAAATCATCAGTGGCAGTCCTTCAGGAACAGCACAAACAATAATGACTACTGCAAGCGATACCGAATCAATAATCTGTTTGACAACATCTTTTGCGGGTTGTGCAAAGAAACTATCGATTCCTCCCTGCACATTGACAAAATGTCCTAAGTACATTAAAGCAATGAGGATGGCTCCTATATAACCAAATGTTGAAATCTGATGAGCCAGTTTTGACAATTTGACTTTTAGTGGAGAATCCGGTTCTTCTTCCTGCATCTCCTCAGCCATTCTTCCCATCATAGTCTTAAGACCAACTCTTCTAACATCCAAAACACCTTCGCCGTCAAATACAACAGCCCCTCTGAACAATGAATGCTTGTCAACAAAAGTATCACCTGTAATATTGTCTTGCAAGTCAAATCCTTCCGGTGCTGCTTTTTTTCTACACTCCTCTGTCTCTCCGTTAAGAGCAGAATTATCGATACGCAAACCACCTGAAACCAAAACTCCGTCGGCCGGAATCTTGTTGCCGGACTGAAGCAATATCTTATCTCCAACAACTACATCATCAACCTTTATGACGGTAACCGTTCCATTCCTATAAGCTTTACATTCTTCTTTTTTGGTACTGTCTTTTAATTCTCTGTACTTTGTATCACTGGCAACACCCGTCTTTGCAGTCACTAATGAAACAATGAGTATTGCTATAAGAGTACCTAAAGGTTCATATATTTCAGCATAATCTAAAAAGAACATTCCAATCATAATCATTGCAATGACTAATAATATTCTAATCATTGGATCATTAAATGTCTCTTTAAACGCCTGCCAGAAGGTGGTAGGCTTTGAATCCGGGATCTCATTAGAACCATATTTTTTACGTGACTCTTCAACTTCTATATCCGTAAGTCCCTTATACTTCACTCTATCCTCCTAAATTAAACAGTATTACAGTCTGCTGTAATTCTATTTATAACGCTCTGCAACTTCTTCAATATCGTCATCAGGAGTACCTTTGCTGTCGGCATTGAAACACCATTCATTGTTAACTTTGCTGATGTCACCGCACACCAAAGCTGTTGACTCTGCATAATCCTCCGTCAGATTATACCTGCAAATCTCACGACTTGTACTATTATCAACTATACGAATAAATGCATTATTAATCATACCAAAATTCTGTTCCTTGGCATGAGCGCGATAAATATTTACAACAAATACAATCTTATCATATTCTGCAGGAAGGTTTGCAAGATCAACAACTATCTGTTCATCATCACCATCGCCTTCTCCCGTAAGATTATCTCCAAGATGATGGATTGCACCTGAACCATGCTCAAGACGTCTTGTATAAACTATGTCTTCTTCTGAACATAACCTTGATGACCTTAAAAGAATAGCTGACGCATCACAATCAATATCGATAGGTACCTTTTTCTTTTTTCTGAACAACCCCTCATCTATTGTAATAGTTGCCTCATCCCAGCCAAGTCCTACCGTAATCTTTGACAAGCCGGAAATCTCATTTGTCAAACTTATTGACTCACCATTCTGTAAATTAACACTCATATTCCTTCCTCCTTTTATCGTTCATAATAAAATAATACTATAAGAACTATTTTATCCTATATTTATTCTATTAACAAGCAAAAAAGTGTGCAACAGGATAATCTTTTGCACACTTTCTTTTCATATTGTTATAAACTCTTCATTTATATTTTCATTTGATTATGTCAACTATTTTTCTAATTTTCTTTTTGGGACAAAATAATCTTCAGGCATATTGTCTTCATCGCTGTTTTCAGAAACACTTGTCTCTGTTATTTCCTCTGTAGTAGTTTCACGCTCTTTCTCAACATACCAGTCTGCATACTGTGTTGTTTCTTCAGCAGTAATATTACTCTCGCTTTCCACTACCTGCTGCGGAGTTGCAGTACCACCGAAAGTCTGATTTATAACTTTGTAACTGATTGTAACCGTCTTTGCCTTACTCCAGTTACTGTACATAATCTTGTTGTTTGTGTTCTTAAAAGCTCTGACCTTCAGATAATATTTTGAATTGTTGTTAAGATTAATAACTGCCTTATTAGACGAATTGTTAACTGTAACAACTTTGTCCTGCACATTGGCTGAAGCATTTCCACAAACTATCTGATAACCTGTTATATTTTTGACTTTTTTCCACTTTACTGTTACGTACTGATTATTGCTGGAAACTGTTTTGATAGTTGTACTCTTCGGAACATTGTACATCTTGTCATAATAAGTTGCCTTTGGCTGAACCAAAAGGTGAATACGACGTGAAATACCCGACAACTGACGTTTGTTAAAATCTTTCCAAGACTCTCTTGTAACAGCAACTAATCCCCTACCGTTAGAATTTCCATCAATGTAAGATATTGTATCCTGATCGTATGAGAGGATAATAAGTGAATGCCCACCGTTACTGTTATAATTGCCACTCTTACTTACAGATGCTCTGAAATATGCACCTGTTCTAACATCTAATTTCCTGAATAAATTGTAAGAAGCAGTTTTCCCACCATTGGAAATAAGTTTCTTTGATTTCTTTAAATTAGTTCCGTGACCGATAGTCTCTCCAAATAACTTGTTATAAACTGCGTTTGCATATATATAACACTGATATCCACGAACAGTCTGTCCGTTATCTCTTCCTGTAACGGAAAAACTATTACTTGCTTTCAATTTATGACATCCAACCGGAGTCTTTGTTCTCAGTCCGGCACTTCCGTCAATAATCTCACCTATCTTCTTCTGTAAATCAGGTGATTCTGTATATGTATATGATTTGGCCACTGAAGCAGATGTTATAACATCGTCATTCGCGCTTACCTGATTAGTAAAAACCGATGTTCCGAGCACTGCAGTAACCAAAGTAAGTGTAATTAATTTTCTCATAATTATATATAAATCTCTCCGTGCTTATTACATATTTATTACAACAACTTTGTCCATTGTAACATTTTCATCATACTTGTGTCAATGTTTTTAACCTCTTGTTTTGTCGCGTACTTGACAATCGCAATTAAGATGTATTACAATTTCGTTAATTAGCCCATTCATTTTGATATGCATGGCTAACCAATTACAGATAAAGACTGTGAAGAGGACTAGTACATATTTTATTCATTTCAGAGAGAGAACCTGAGCATAGTTATTTTTTTCAATAGCCTGTGATTCATTGGCTTATGATTCAATAACATATGCAAAGCTGTGAGGTTCTTATGAAGAAGGTATGGAACCTGCCTTGGAGTTTTGTACGAAATGCATCACTTTTCTTATTGTGATTCATGTAAGTACAACGTAGTTCGGCGTTAACGATTTTAAGTTGGATGTTTATTTACATCAATTAGGGTGGTACCGCCGAGTCTTCGGTCCCTTGTGGGATCTAAGGCTTATTTTTTTACACAAAAATACATAATGGCGTTTCCAAATCAAAACAATATCAAAGGAGAATTATTATGGCAGACAAGAAAATGGTTGAGGCAATCACTTCTATGGACGAAGATTTTGCACAATGGTACACAGACGTTGTAAGAAAAGCTGAGTTAATTGACTACACAAGCGTTAAAGGTTGTATGGTAATCAAACCTGCAGGATATGCTATCTGGGAATTAATCCAGAGTCAGTTAGATTCAAGATTTAAAGAGACAGGAGTTCAGAATGTATATCTTCCAATGTTTATTCCTGAATCTCTTCTTCAGAAAGAAAAAGATCATGTAGAAGGTTTTGCTCCTGAAGTAGCTTGGGTTACACACGGAGGATTAAATCCATTAACAGAAAGATTATGTGTTCGTCCTACTTCAGAAACATTATTCTGCGATTTCTATAAAAATGACGTTCACTCATATCGTGATTTACCAAAGGTATACAATCAGTGGTGTTCTGTAGTTCGTTGGGAGAAGGAGACAAGACCTTTCCTTCGTTCAAGAGAGTTCTTATGGCAGGAAGGTCATACAGCTCACGCTACAGCAGAGGAAGCTCAAGAGAGAACTATTCAGATGCTTAACCTCTACGCAGAGTTCTGTGAGAACGTATTGGCAATCCCGGTTATTAAAGGTCAGAAAACAGATAAAGAAAAATTTGCAGGTGCTGTTGCAACATACACAATCGAAGCTTTGATGCATGACGGAAAAGCTCTTCAGTCAGGTACATCTCACAACTTCGGTGATGGTTTTGCGCAGGCATTTGAGATTCAGTTTACAGACAAAGACAACAAGTTAAAACATGTACACCAGACTTCATGGGGAATGACAACTCGTTTAATTGGTGCTATTATCATGGTTCACGGTGACAATGAAGGTTTAGTACTTCCACCAAAGGTTGCTCCTGTTCAGGTTAACATCATTCCAATTATGCAGAAAAAGGAAGGCGTTCTTGATAAGGCTTACGAACTTCGCGATCGTCTTAGCAACTTCCGTGTCAAAGTTGATGATTCAGACAAGAGTCCCGGATGGAAATTTGCAGAGGCTGAGATGAGAGGTCACTGTATCAGAGTTGAGATTGGTCCAAAAGATATCGAGGCAAATAAATGCGTTATCTGCCGTCGTGACACAAGAGAAAAGATTGAGGTATCTCTTGATGAACTTGAGAGCAAGGTAGCAGAAATTCTTGATACAATGCAGACAGAGATGCTTGAGAGAGCACGTGCTCACCGCGAAGACCACACATACGTTGCCAAGAACATGGAAGAGTTCGAAAAGCTCTTCACTGAAAAATCAGGTTTCGTAAAAGCTATGTGGTGCGGAGACCAGGCATGCGAAGATACAATCAAAGAAAAATTAAGCGTAACAAGCCGTTGTATGCCATTCGAGCAGGAACAGATTGCAGATACATGCGTATGCTGCGGAAAACCTGCTAAGAAGATGGTTTACTGGGGCAGAGCATACTAAAAGTTTTCCCATAAACTAATAAAGCAGAACTTTTCTTCTGCTGAACTGAAAAAGCATTGGACTTAGGTATTAATACTACTTAAGCCCAATGCTTTTTTATTCTATAAAAAATTTCCAATAACTACTTAATTACTATTTCTTAATTATTCTTTCTCATTTTTTTTAATATTGGTCTGAGAATTATCTTATATGGTTCAAACATTACTCCAAAAATTCCCATAGTATACTTCTCAAATACACCTATCAATATATAAAATATACCCACAGCAGCACATACATATACTATCATTGAAGAGTTATTTCTATAAGAACCTCTGTACATACAATTATCAGGCTCTCTCTTATCAATAACTACGTCTACTGAATCTCCAATCTGCTTATCTTCCACATTATAGCCCTCTTCCAAAAAAATATTATTATACTCTGTTCCCTTATATGTATAATCCACATATATCGGTGCTACTCCACTTACCTTTGCAACGATAAATGCCGGCGGGAATTCCTGCATCTTTAACGAAAAAATAATACCAACCACTATTACAAATAATCCCTGCACACAAGGCATCAGTGTATTAAACCAATTTCTCGTCCATTACTATTCTCCCTTTTATCTTCAATAAAATTACAAACTTTCTTACTGAAAAATGTATCTAAAGGTTACCACATCCATAATTACTTTGCATAAAACCTTTGCCAGTTTTTCATGTGCTTCTCTTGTAAGATGTAAAGAATCCTCATCTGAAGATTCTATGTAGTCAGAAGTTCTCACAAAAATACATCCATATTTTTCTGCCACCTTCTCATACCATACCGGCAACTCTTTTGATCGTTCTATAGCGGTAATATCAAACGCCGTATTAAATTGTGACTCGCATATTTTATCACCTATCACCGGCGGTGACATAAGAATAATCTTTGGAATAAATCCCTGCTTATAATCTGTGAAATCTCTGATTTCGCAAACCAACTTTTCCACTCCGTCTGCAATTTCTTTTGCAGAAGCATGAAATGTAGTTTTTAAATCATTGCTCCCTAGCATCAGTATAACCACATGCACAGGCTTATGGCTGTTGAGGCAGGGTCTTAAATATGGAAGTCCGTTTTTCCACGGCTCATCAGGATCATCAAATACCGTCGTCCTTCCATTACAACCTTCTTCAATTACGTTGTAATTGTCGCCTAACAGATTGGCAAGAACTCCTGTCCACCTGGTATTTTTGTCGTATCTTGTGCACTCTATTGGAATATGCCCATATGTATTTGAATCACCGTAACATAAAATATTCATTACTTTATTATCTGAATTCTCTGTCATTTATGAAAACTCCTAATCAATTCCATACTCGCTCGCGAGTCTTGCTTCAAAATGCGTGTCAGCCATGAGATAACCTGCATAGTTAGTTATCGATAGTGATTATTTATAATCGCGAAAGTCAGGCTGACATTTTCATCTGATATATTCTGCAATCTGCCTGCTGATGGCAGACATTCCAACTTTTGTCGGATGCCCGTTTATCTTGTCTATTTTTTTCAGTTTAATCACTTTCACTCCAAAATGATTACATACTTCATCCATAACAGATGTAATATAGTCCGGTAAAATATCATTCTCAATAACATATATAACAGATTTTTTGTACTTATTTGTTGCGAAATCCATAAGGTAACAAAATGCAGGTGCAAACTGCTTTAAATCCGAATCTGCTAAATCAGTATACTTAATCTCTCCAATCGGTGCTCCTGACCAGAAATCATTAGTTCCGCCAAAAATCAAAAAAATATCTGACTCCTCCGACTTTTCACTCATCTCTTTTGTAATCCTGGTAACATACGAAGAGAAGGAACTGTCCATACCATCATATCCGGTGTTACATATCGTACTGCCACTGTAACTGTTATTTTCGATTAATTTTAAACTCTCATCATCACAGAGTTGTTTCCACCAGGTTTCTTCAACTGAAATAACACCCTGTTCATTATTTGGATACCACATATCATATTTTTTGTTATTGTATCCGAAAAATGTAGAATAAGAATCTCCTAAAATACTTATAGTTCTTTCCAATTATTTTTCTCCATATCAATGCTTTTATAATAATTAAGGTTGTTATGTTTTTTTATGATTTCAAGTTTATTATGCCTCTTTTGTTTTGTTGATTTTAAGATTATTATGCCTCTTTTGTTTTGTTGATTTTATTGTTTATTTTGACAATTCCCAAAATGCCACTGCGCTTGCTGCCGCAACATTTAGTGAATCCACTCCGTGACTCATAGGAATCTTGACTGTATAATCACAGTTATCAATAGTACTGTCAAGCAATCCTTCACCCTCAGTTCCAAGTATGATTGCAAGTTTCTCCTCACCTTTGAGCCTCTCATCATCGATATCAACTGTATCCTTTCTGAGTGCCATTGCAACAGTCTTGAATCCAAGTGACTTTATATTGTCTAAATATGTACTATCCCAGTCATCACTATCTTCAATTATAGTCCACGGAATCTGAAATACACATCCCATGCTGACTCTTATGGCACGTCGATACAGGGGATTCGTACATTCCGGTGTGAGCAGTATTGCATCAATATGAAGAGCTGCCGCCGAACGAATAATCGCCCCTAAATTGGTTGGATTCATAACCTTCTCTAATATGGCAATTCGTCTTGCACCCCTGCAGACTTCTTCCACAGACATTAGTCTTTTTCTTCGCATGGCGCACAGAACACCTCTTGTCAGTTTGAATCCCGTGAGTTTGGTCAGCACATCAAATTCAGCGGTAAAAACCGGAATGTCACCTATTCTTTCAATAATTCCTTTTGCCTCACCTTCAATATGCTTTTTCTCCACAAGAACTGACACCGGCTCATAACCTGCATCCAGTGCACGCTCAACAACTTTTGGGCTCTCTGCTATAAACATTCCTTTATCCGGCTCAAAAATATTTAGCAGCTGATTCTCTGTAAGCCTGGCATAAACATCAAGTTCCTTATCATTAAAATCTGTAATTTCTATTATTCTAGGCATTTTTTATTCCTTCAATCATTGTCTATCCCTGCAATCCGTCTGCCTGACTGGATAATTCAAATGTTATTTATCCCTGCAATCCGTCTGCCTGACGAATCATATCCTCAACAACAATATCATAAATTTCTCCTACCGAATTGCAGTATTCCAAAACTTTCCAAGGCTCATTTGTATGGAAATGAATCTTAACCAAATCCTCATCACCTGCTGCAATCAGTGAATTGCCTTCAAAATGCTCTGTTATGTAATCAGCTATCTCATCCTCGTCTAAATCCTCATCTCTTCTGTCAATCAATAACTGAGTGTCGTAACGATATGCAAACTGATCATCCTCTGCATCAATACTGTTTATTCCCATTTCTTTTTTCCTCCTTAAACATATCAAGGAATGCTTCCGGCATTCCATCTTTTCGTATTTTATCAAATTAATTATCAAGGCTCAAGTATTGGCCAAGTATTAGCCAAATATTATCCAAGCATTATCCAAGCATTATCCAAGTATTATCCAAGTATTATCCAAGCATTGGCAAATCATACTCAAACAGAATTTCATTTATTTCTAATATGTTGTATTTTCCCCTCTCGAGAAAATACGAAACAACGACATCTAATTTTGAAGATTCGGACAATGTATATCCCGCCTTCATCAGCAATTCATTTGTCTGTGAAACATTAAGTTCTAGGGCAATTGCAAGACACAATATTGTCTTTTTACTTGGAGTGTAGTTTACATTGCTCCGAATCTTCGAAAATAATTTTCTGTCTATATTTGCTTTTCTGTAGACTTCCACATCACTCATACTACGCTCATCTATTAGTCTGAAAAGCAATTCAGTAAATGTTTCTACTTTGTCATTTAATATTTCTTTGAGAGTTTCTTTATTATCCTTGCTGTTATTTTCATTATTATCCTTACATTCATTGTTAATATTATATTTAAGTTTTGTATCGTCTCCCTTTGCAACTGCATTTTTATCCTCATTTGAATTTGCCTTATTTTTTTGCAACAGCGCATCATTCATTCTCACTTCATACAGTTCATCATAACTCTCATCTTTGTCAAATACATATTTGTCATCTATGTATTCACTAATGGATAGTGACAGATTTCTGCTCACTTCAAATACCTTTTTGTTGTATATAAGAAGGTATACTGTCATGTCATTTTTCTCAAGAAAATCATTTATGGCATCAATTGCCGTACTAAGTGCAAGTTCAGCCGGGAACTTATAATTGCCTGCTGATATAAGCGGAAATGCTATGGATTCAATATTATTATCTTTTGCAAGATTAAGCGCAGACTCATAACTCTTGTAAAGCAGTTCAACCTCATTTGCTGTTCCATTCATCCATATTGGTCCCACAACATGAATAATATATTTCGCCGGAAGATTGAATCCCGGAGTTATAACCGCATGTCCAATCTCGCATTCACCAATCTCGGTGCACGCCTTTGTCAACTGCTCTTCTCCGGCTGCAAGAAACACCGCTCGGCTGGTTCCACTTCCCTGGAGCAGTTTCGTATTAGATGTATTCACAATCGCATCAGCTTTAACTTTTGTAATATCCTGACGTAAAAACAATAATGGCATGGAAATCCCTCTTTCGTTTTTTCATGAATTCATTCATATTCCCTACTTGGGAACACTCCGGGCGTTCCTGCTCATATCAGATTCTTGTACTGATCCAGAACGCTCTGGACATATTGTACCAAATTTTCACGCAAAAAAACATACATACCAAAATTAAGATTCAAGGTTTTCTCATGAGAAAACTTCTTAAATCAAATCTTCGTTATGTATGTTTTTTTGAAACCAGTATACGATTTATGTAATATGCATTATTTCATCACATAGTAGGAACAAATGCAGGCATCAGCTGAAGTTTGAATAAATTCTTTTCATGTTTGTTGTCAATGATTTCCTTGGTTTTTAAATCTTCAATCTCACCTGTTCTGATGTATTTATCAAGAACCGCATATGTAAATCCAAGATTATCCTCATCTGTCTTGCCACAAAGTCCGTCTGAAGGAACTTTGTCCACAAGTTCTCCCGGCAATCCAAGCAGACGACCTATTTCTTTTACTTCTGTTACAGTGAGCATGCTGAGTGGGCTAAAATCACCTACTGAATCTCCGTATCTGGTTGAGTATCCCACCCAGTCTTCTGAGAGATTACATGTATTTGCAACTCTTCCGTTAACACTCTGTGACACTGCATACAGCACTGACATTCTGATTCTCGGAGGCAGATTTACAACTGTCTGGTTAGATGTTTCTAAATCTTTTGGAAAACTGCTGATTACTCCATCAAATGCATCTTTTATGTTAATCGTGAAATTTCTGATTCCTAGTGTATCCACCAACAGCCTTGCATAAGAAATATCACTCTGCTCACCGTTTGGCATAAGTACTCCCACAACTCTGTCTTTTCCAAGTGCTTCCACAAGAAGTGCAGCCACAACTGAACTGTCTTTTCCTCCTGATATTCCAACAACTGCATTGCATCCCGGACCATTTTTTTCAAAAAAGTCTCTAATCCACGCTACACATTCATCCTTAACCTTTACTGCGTCAAATTTATATTCTTTTCCCATAACTATATCCTCACAAAATTAAATCACAGATTATTTAGAACTTTCCATCATGTAATCTCTGTCTAATCTCATCAAGTGTCTGTTCCTTGAGCATCTTTCCGTCTTTAAATATCGGCTCTAAACAGTTCTCTTTTGCAGCAACTGCCTCTTCCCATGTATATCCGTCCTTAAATACATACTCGCCATTTTCATCCATCCAAACTACACAACAACCTTTCTGCGATTTCTTAAATCCGCCTTCTTTTGGATTTTTAAAAATAGGAACAGGTCTGTCACCTATTTCACAGTACGTAGCTTTGATACATGAACTGAAAGTATCTCTTGTAAATGGTTTTAAGATACCTTCTTCCTCAACACACTGCATTGAGAAAGAACCAACACCCAGTGCCACATTTGAACATGCAAACCCTGATTCTTCCAATATTCGGTATATCTCTTCACATCTCTGAATTGTGATAGAGTCTCCATATATTGCTTTGACGTGCGGATCAAGAACTTTGTATCCTTTACTGTTGACTGTTCCTCCAAAGATATCCCAAAGTTTGAATACTGTCTTTGTAACCACTTCGATACAGTCACCTGAATCGCCCCTCATAAGCATACAGCCGTTGTGGCTTAAGATTTCATCCTTTAACTGTGGCAATACATTATCAATGATATTCCAGTAATCATATGAATCAAGCACTGCAGAAAAACTTGTATTCGGATATATCTCTGTCAAAAGTCTTCTGATTAATGTTATCTCATCACCGTCAACTGCAAAGTTACTGCACATTACTGAATGTTCTGTACTTGGGCTTCCAAATGCCACCGGTTCTTTTGTACAGTCACAGTTGTAATTTGATTCAAGATAAGGAATAGTAGGTACTGTTGCTGTATTTAAGAAAGATAAACACCAGCCTGCACCGGCTTTTATTGCTGACTCTGTACATTCCTCACCTCTAAAGTCAAATGCTCCCAAAGCTTTTGATTTTACAATTGCATCATCACATGTTTTTTCGTAATACTCATTTACAATCTGTCTGTATGTATATCCTACAGTAGCTGCAAGCATCGGATGCCAGCTCTCTGCAGAGATAAGACTCTCAAGTGACTGTGGCAGCCATGCAAAATCAGGATGTGTATTTGTAATTCCAAACATTGGAACATGCATTGGAACTCTAACCCCTTCATTCAGTGCAACTATCTCTATAGGAAGATATCCTAATCTGTGAAGTTTTTCTATTTTTTCTATCTTATAAGCATCCACTCCAAGTGTTGCGTCCATTATTCTCTTGTACTCGCCTATAACTTCATCAAAATCTTTATTGAAAAACTCTTCATTGAAGTAATCGCAAAGGTATGTTTTGATAAATCCCTGAAGTCCAAACATTACAACTTTGTCCCACATCTTAACCCTGCTCATTCTCGGAGTAAAATATGAAACTGACTTGGTAATATACTTTGGCAACATTTCTGCATGCACCGCTTTATAAAAATCTATAAGTAACATAGGGTTTGTTCTAAACATAGCTAATCACCTCAATTCTCTCATCTTTCTCTGTAAATATACTGTCTGTTGTAAATACTTTTTTAATCAATCCACTGTCTAATATTTCTCCTGATAATATCGTGTTTTCACAATGTGAAATATAGAGATAAATATCTCCCGCTCCAAGCTCTTTAAGCTTCTTTGCGGAGAAGAAGAAAGTTCCTCCCTTGCTGCAGATATCATCCACTATCAGCACAGTGTTTCCCTCAATCAACTCTGTTGCCCCGGATACATCAAGCCCCTGAATCTTTCCTGTCTTCCAATCCCTTTTCTTTATCCCAAAAGCATAAGGCTTATCCATCATTCCTGAATATCTCTTCATTGCACCCTCATCAGGATAGAACAGCATAAGATTGTCATCATTTATCTCATCCATAACCTGTTCGATATATTCCTTTGGAGTCTTTATTATAATGTTATCAATCAGTGCTTCACTGACATATGAATGGGGATCAAGTACAGTAACACTTTTAAAATTCAATGAATTAATCAGCTCTGCAAAATACTTCAAAGTAAATACATCCTCACTAGTCTTCACTCTGTCCTGCCTTGCATTTGGAATATATGGCATATTCAGATGTACATCTGTAACTCCGTTGGACTGAAGATGTCTTGTGAGATACATCAGTGTCACTATTTCCTCATCATTTTCAAACTTCCATAAAATATCTGCACGTCGGCTTTCATCATATATCTTTGGAACATCTTCTTTTATCAGAAGTGTTCCATCGGGAAATTTTCCCGATATGATTTGTTTTCCATTAATCGCTATCATAATTTATGCCCCTCTTTCTCTATCTTGCTATTTATCTCTCTTTTAACAAGTTATCTGACAATATTATCTGGCAATTTTGATCTGGCATGACTGCATTGTCATGAGTGCTGCTTCATGTGCCTGCGGTGTAACACCTGCACAGCAGTTTGCATCAACACATATGTCTGTTTCAGGGAATGTTGCCTTAACAATTAATGCGTTTGATACAACACAAATATCTGTACAAAGACCAATCATGCAAACCTCAAATTCTTCTCCTGCTGCATACTCTTTAATAAATTCAGGTAAATCAACAGATCCAAAAGTTACCTTTTCAACCTTTGTCACATCTTTTCCCGCAAGTGCAGCCTCAACCTTTTTATCAAGCATCCAACCTTCTGTTCCTTTGATACAGTGTGGAACCGGAAGATTCTTTCCTTCTCTTGTATTCATGTAATCCTCACCGTGAGTATCATATGTGACAAAAATCTTTCCATCAAAATCTGTAATCTTTTTTACTACGTTATCTACGATTGCACATGCTTCTTTTGTTCCAAGTGCTCCGTCAACAAAATCTTTTTGCATATCTACTACTACTAAAATCTTCTTCATAATTCATTCCTCCTTCACCCATCAGGTAATCTCTTTTAATCTGTTTTCCTCTTACATTTTGAATTATATATCAATTAATTCTATTTTTGGTCGCCTTTGGTGCGACATTTTATTTTTGTAAAATCCCCCCTTTTCTAAAAGTGGTGATTAACAACAAACCATTCTTAGCCGGAGTATAATATCTGACTGAGATAAATACACAAAACTGCTGTCAGGTTATTGTTCCGGCAACAAAAAACATATTGCCAGTCATCAACCCAACAGCAGTTTATATTTATATTTCTTATTTATCTTTAGGCCACATCATTCTGATTGTGAACACCATTTTTTGCATCAATCATATTCTGCAATGTAGTCTCTGCAATTGCAGCAAGTGCCTCAACTGTGTAGAATCCCTGATGCGATGTAATCATAACATTTGGGAAAGCAAGTAATCTTGCAGTAACTGAATGCATCATAATCTCATCAGAACGATCCTCATATACATTTCCGGTCTCTTCCTCGTAAACATCAAGACCTACACCGTGGAACTTACCGAGACGGATTCCCTCAATAAGTTCTGTTGTATTGATAAGCGCTCCTCTTGAAGTATTTACAAGAATAACTCCGTCCTTCATCTTCTTGATGCTCTCAATATTAATCATGTGATATGTTGAATCCATCAATGGACAGTGAAGCGAAATCAAATCACTCTGTGCAAATAATTCATCAAGTGAAACATACTCAACAAAATCCGCCAGTTCCGGATTCTGATATACATCGTATGCAATAACACGCATGCCGAATCCTCGACAGATTCTGCACATTATCGCACCAATCTTTCCAGTTCCAACAATTCCGGCTGTCTTTCCGTTAAAGTTGGCTCCGCGAAGTCCCTTTAAAGTATAGTCATTCTCTCTGACTTTGTTATATGCCTTGTATAATCTTCTGTTAACCGCAAGAGCAAGTCCCATTGCAAGTTCGGCAACTGCTTCCGGTGAATATCCCGGCACACGTTTTACCACTATGCCAAGTTCCTTAGCCTTTTCAGTATCTACATTATTGAAACCTGCACATCTCATAAGCACTGCCTTCACTCCACATTCGTGAAGTATCTCAAGAGTCTCTGCTCCAACATCCGCACTTACAAATGCGCAAATAGCATCATAACCCTTGGCAAGTGTAGCTGTAATCGGCTCTAATTCGTGATCAATATATTCAATCTCAATATCCTCAAAACTCTCCACTGCCAAGCCAAATGATTTCTTGTCGTATTCTTTAGCTGCATAAAAAAGTAATTTCATAATAGCCTCCTTGATAAATATTTATAATATAATTTCCGTAATCATTTCTCACATACAAAATTATACCATAATCCACAAATCAAGTGTACTATTTTATTCGTCTCTGCAATAATCTAAATGTAATTCTTTGCTGAATACCGAATTTTCATTATAAATAAAATAAAATTCTAAATCGGCATACTTTCTGATAGCAACGCTGCACCTATCCCCTCTTTTTGCTATTATTGCATGGGTAACTTTTCTAAGTTCTTCGTGGAAATTGTAATATCCACCGGCAAAACCGTTCATTGCAATCATTTTTTCGGGCATAATCAATTGCAAATTATTATCTTGATCATCTACCGTTATATTTTCAATAATATCCTTAGCCATATCAGGATACAGTTCATACTCAACCTGTGGATTTCTAATTACAACCATCAACTCATCATCTGATATATCAACATTGCAATCTGTAATCCCCTCTGTTTTTGCCTCTTCAATAGACATACTTTTTATAATATTACAGTTATCGTTGCACTCGATATCAGCTATTTTGAAAAGCACATTTTCAGTCACTTCCGATTCAGACATTTCAGGAAACTTCAGTTTAAATACTCTTGTCTCATTTGCGTCATATGTTTCGGGACCAATAATTAATACTGAACTTGAAAATTTCATCATTTCTATTAATATCATTCCCACAAATACTCCGGCAACTATTCTTAATGCCATATTCACTCTGTCAATTTCCGCTGTTTTTCTTACAGATGTTTCTATGAAATAGGAAATAACAATGATAATAATTCCAAAAATAATCGTAGAAACCATGAATATCCGACTGCCTGCATCAAACACTGATACATTATCTAAAACAACTGTGCTGATTGCAAGAATTATTGCGTACACAACAATTCCCTTTATTAATCCAAGCTTATTTATCAGTGAATTAAACATCAATACAACTGCATATAATAAAATCATAATTCCAAAACAAAATATCAGCTTCATAACAAATTCTTTCCAAGAGAAAAGAATTGTCTGATATAAATGCGAAGAATTAAAATGTACTATTTTTACAATTACAAACAGAATAATATCCATAATTCCCGATGTCACAACAGACAGTGTTATAATACCAACATCAAATATAATTCTTGCAATAAATCTGGTTTTCTCTGTTCCCGGATACATGGATTTTTCTGTTCTCGTTCCAAGAGTTATGAGGTTGTAACAGATTATCACCTCAATAATTGCGAGGAACACCATAATATTATTTCCCATTAATATATTAGTCTGATTGCTCCCCGGTGCCACCAACATACACACTTCTAAAAATAATGTAATAATACCTATGAATACAAATGCCTCTTTAAGAAGTTTGTTCTGAGCAATATGCAATCTTAAATGCTTTTTTATATTTTTAATTTCACTGCCCTTTAATCCCATAAAGTTTCCACCTCCTTGTTATCTCCGATGTTAATACTGTAATAACATGCTTCTTCAGGAGATACTGAACTGATTTTAATTCCTTTATTTCTTGCATCATTTGCAAGTTTACCGTTCGGACTTCCATATCCAATAACGAAACTGCTCATTTCCCCATCCTGTCTGAAACAGTAATCCTTCTCATCAAATACACTATCAAGCTGTTCCTTATCCCCGTCTGCTCTGAACATCATCTCACGCACCTCATCAATGCCCTTGTAAAAAACAAGTCCCCCTTCATTGATAAGCATAATTTCAGAAACAAGATTATCTATCTCAGAAAGAATATGAGTTGTGATAAATATTGTTCTCTGATGTTCAATATAATCCCCCATTATTATCTTATTTATCATCTTTCTCTTTGACACATCGATTCCGTTTATCGGTTCATCAAAAATGGTAATCTCACATCTGGCAGCAATTCCGCAAATGACATGCAATATACTTCTCATTCCTGTGGAAAGTTTGTCTACTTTTGTAAACTCTGACAGATCAAACATTCTCACAAGCTTCATTGCAAATTTTATATCAAAATTGTCATACATAATCTCATAATAACGAAGCACATCCACAACTCTGTTTGTTCCACCTACCGGAAGTCTCATATTTGAATATACAATCATCTCCGATGCTTCCACGTCAGTACGGGGATTCATTCCCAATACCGAAACTTCTCCTTCGCTTGGTGAATCAAGTCCGCTGCAAATATTAAAAAATGTAGTCTTTCCGCTTCCGTTTGCTCCTACAAGTCCGATAATTTCATCCTTATGTAAGCTGACATCAATCCCTCTAAGAGCATGCTTTTTTCCGTATTTTTTTGTTAATCCTTTAACTACAATACTATAATCACCCATAGCACCCTCCTATTTCCCTTTAAAAGTATTTCTCAACTTATCTATTAATTCATCTTCGCCGATCCCAAGTTTTTCAGCCTCACGCACAAGCATAGTTATTCTCTCCCCAAGTTCTTCATCAATCTTTCTTTTCTTAATCATTTTGACCGCTCCCTTCTTTATAGTCATTGCCTGTCCCCTAACTTTATCAAGAACCCCTCTGTCTACTAATAATCTTATTCCTTTTGCTGCAGTTGCAGGATTAACATTCAGTTCCTTTGCAACTGTAATCTGCGAATAACAGTTGTCTCCTTCTTTCAATTTGCCGGTCAATATATCATCTTCAATTGCATCTGCAATCTGTATATATATTGGTACAACATTATCAAAGTCAATCTTCATCTTCAAATACTCCTCCCTCCGTCAATAATTTAGAATTCTATCAGGTAACTGTGTTTTCAACTTAGCATCTTTCAATATGCATGTTTCCAATTTACATGTTTTCGATTTACATGTTTTCAATTTACATGTTTTCGATTTGCATGTTTTCGATTTGCATGTTTTCGAAACTCGCCACCACATTACTCAAGTAATGTGGTAAGTATATATTGAATTTTTCTCTCTGTCAATAGTTTTTGGGATAAATATTTGAAATAGTTTTTGAAACAATAATACGACGTAGTTTTTGAAACAATAATACGACGTAGTTTTTGAAACAATAATACGACGTAGTTTTTGAAACAATAATACGACGTAGTTTTTAAAAGGAATATACGATACTTTCAAATT